>Ga0196901_1000567_pt1 | contig 19212 bp, 29 predicted proteins | sample CB_VirMetaG_FD_169099 | JGI IMG/M metagenome (GOLD analysis project Ga0196901, IMG submission 169099) | Freshwater to marine saline gradient viral communities from Chesapeake Bay - CB_1504_1 Viral MetaG (v3) (version 3) | ecosystem: Environmental > Aquatic > Marine > Coastal | place: USA... | reverse complement strand
CAATAACTCAAGTGAATCAATATCAGAGTATGCAATAGATCCAGGCGTGGCAGTTAGTGGGCTATTTGTTCCACCTTTCTCCATTGATAAAACACCTGAGAAAGACGCGTCATCTACTGATAATGTAGTCCATTCTGGTGCAGCAGAGCCATTTGATTTAAGTAATTGCCCAGACGTTCCAGCAGGTAGCACTTCCATTGATAGATCATCAGTGTAAACCAAACCACCAAGTAAAGGTGTTAGGCTTTTATCCGTACCACCATTTGACATAGGAAGAACACCAACAGAGCTTGAAACATCATTAGCAAGCTCTACCCAGTTTGAAATATCAGACAAAAATACTGTTGATGTGTGTTGAGTTGTTGCTTGATAAATCTTATCGGACTCAATTACAACGGCTCCAACATCATAAAAAAATGAAGTTTGCCAGTTGTTAATTCCACCACCACCGCCGCCAGCTACTTCGACCCATGATGAACCATCATAAAGGTTTAAAGTTTTAACAGAATTATTGTAAATACATTGACCCTCAACAGGTGAAACGATTTCATTTCTTTGAGTTATAGACATACTTGGACAAGGCTTAGATCCTGATGTTGTAGACACGACATCCAGCTTCTTAGCCGTAACGTCATTTACCTCAAGCTTATCAAGCCTGTTTGCCATTTGTGCAAATGATAAAGTGCTAACCAAAAAGAAGAAGATTAAAGTTAAAAGTGATTTCATACAGTTACTATCCTTACGATTGAAATTCTAAAGCTACCCTCATAACCGAGGCCCATGTTTCCTGAGCTATAAATTAATTCTCCTAAATCACCAGTTGTTTGCATAGATAAAACAACGTGTTCATTGTTAATTAAATCACTCACAATAAGCTCATCGTTTGTAAATATATTCTTGATAAAATTCCATGATGATCCATCATAAACAATCTGCATCTTACCAGTCTCAATAAATGACTCAGAATCATCCTTTCTAATTAGCTCATAATTAAAAAAAGCCGACTTGTATGTCGATGCATCAATATTAAACAATACTTGACTTGTTGCATTGTTTTGAACCAAGTAGTTCTCTTGTGCCAAGCCTTCAATTTGTGGCTCTGTTGCCGATGTAAATGAATCAGAAAATGTAACTATTCTTGCCATTATATTCCGTCCTTGTATTCCTTGAATCGTACAGTAAATGTGTTTTGATTGTCACTACTAGGCAAGTAATCCATTTTTAATTGAATATCCTCATGTTGTTTTATCCAACCTAGAAAGCTATTGCCTTCAACATTGTAACCAGACAATGCCGTTAAAACAATAGAGTATGATCCCTCTTCTATTTGTACTGGACTACTAGGGACTATAGGATAATAAACGTGAAAATAATCTTCCGTTATGCTTCCCTTTATGTCTTGCCAGTCAAACAAATGACTATATACGACAGAATCGTTTTTTAATATTTCAAGCTTGAACTCTCCACTACTTAAATTATGAAAATATAAATAGGGAATTATTGCGCCAATGTGAACCCTTCTCTCAGAGTTACAATTTATTTCCTGCGCTAATGATGTGTAAAGAGTTTCAACTATTAACTTCATGTAGCCTCTATTAGAGTCATACTCATGTTGTATTTTCCAAAGTTAGGATTAGAAATACTTGGAGAGTCTGACAGGTAAACCATTCCAGAGAAACGTCTATTATCAGAAACCATTTCATTGCAACCTATTCGGACAAAAAATGGCGATGACTCTTTATAAATATCAAGCCAATTAAATATCTTATCCAGCTGTTCTTTGTTTAAATATGAAAGACTGCAATTGATATTTTTCTGGGTAAGTATTAAGTCGGTGAATATTTGACCATATCTATTTGTTGTCTTTTTTGAAAGCTCATTATTTTTAATTGACCATCCAAAGTTAATAGACTTTCCTAGATCCATCTTTTTACCAATAAAGATCTTTGAAATTTCACAATAAGAAAGAGTTGAATTTAATACGATTCTACAAAATCTATAAGAGTGCATTGTGAACTCTTTAAATCCTATTCCAAGCTGTGCGCTGAACTCTATTTCTTCAGTAGCCGCAGGGCTTGACCACTCGTTTGTTCCATTAAATTCTAATGTTATTTTGTGTACACCGAAGCCATTTCTCTTATCATCAACAATAAAAAATGAATCAACTTCTGAAGTCTCGTTAAAGTCCATTACTATGCTGTCATTGCTTGATGTTGATCTATATACTTTTGATCTTCTAGGATCAATAAGATTAGCTAGTGGGAATTGAGCGTTCTCACTGCTTGCTGTTATAGTTGATTGATAAATAAGATTTTCAGAATATATTTCAAAGCTGTTCATGCTAATTTAAACCCTGCATTTATTTGAGTCCTAACCGCTCGGGCTATTTCTCTTCCATCTAATTGTAAAATTATATCACCACCGCCCATGCTTCCGCTATTAACTGCATCAAATAGTTTCTTTTGCTGCTCTGCATTCAATATCATTTCACCATCTCTAATGGTTGCTACTCTATTGTCTGGCCCTTTTGTTGCGCCAGTTTGACCAACAATACCGCCATCTTCAAATTGAACACCATTGATTCTTGCTACGTTTGCAAGACCGCTAGCAATTGTAGCTGCGACAAATGCTGGCTTGGCAAGAGTTGGGATGGCAGGATCTCCTAAAACTTGAGTGGCACCAGCGTAAGTGGAAACTACTGCGTTTGCAGACGCTAGGGCTTTGGCCGTAACTGATCCGCTTTTAGATAGAGCTTCTCCAAGAGACAGGAAGCTTTGAGTTGCTGCTATTCTAGAATTAAATATTTGAGACTCTTGAAGTGCCAATTCTCTTTTTGCATCAATCTCAGCTTTTGAGTTTATTTTTACAAGGGCAAGCTTTGCCTTTGCAAATGATCTTTCATCGGCCAATTCTTTTTCTTTTGAGTCAGTAATTAGCGCGTTCTTATCTTTCTCAGCTTGAAAAATTGCCTCAACTTCAAGACGCTTTATTTCTGCTATTCTTTCTATTCCAGATATATCTCTTTCGCCTTCAGCTTCAAGTTGTATTTTTCTAAGTTCTTCAGCCGCCGTTGCTTGCTCTGTTGCAAGTGATTGTTGAAGTGCTAAAATCTCAAAATTTAACTGCTTTCTTTTTTCAATTATTGCTTTATCTGTTTCATCTTCATCAGTAACTCTTTCAGCATTTGAGTTTTTTATCTCTTGATTTGAAAGCTTTATGTTTGCTGATGTCTCAATAATATCATTTCCAAACTTTGCAACACCATCGGACAATGATCTAAAAACGTTTCCATCAACAGAGTTTGAAATATCGTTTATTGATTCAATCAAATCGCCACGTATTGAGTTTGCAAGATTCTCTAATGGGTTTACAAGATTCTCAAACTGGCTTCCAAGCACTGGAATGTTTTGTAACAGTAAAAGCACAGCATCGTAAGCAAGTCTAAACGGCTCGATTACACCTAAAACAATTGCGTTTTTTATTGCTACTATTGAGTTAATTAATGCTTTCGACACAACAGTAATTCCATCGAGAGCATCTAAGAATATTTGAGTAGCTGTTATTGCAGCAAAGATACCATCGGAAGCAAGCTCTGAATAAACTGAGTTGCTGCTAGATATTTCTTTAGTTACTTCAACTACTACTTTTTTAATCTCATTTATCGTTGCTATGAAGTCAGTGTTCTTTACTACCACGTCACCAATTGGTTCAAATAAATCACCATAGGCATTTGACAAGCTAGTGACTGAGCCTGAATAAGTATTTAGCTTTGATGATGCTGCTCCTCCGAATTGCTTATTTAAAGCCTCTAGAGTGTTTGCAAATGTTTCGGTTTTTGTTGTTCCCTTTTCAATTGAAATTCCGTATCTCTGAAAAGCGGTTATGTTACCATTAGCAGCCTTTGCTACTAGCAATTGAGCTGTGCCAAGATCAATATCAAGCGCAGTAGCTAAATCAATAGTTGCAGCCGTTGCACTCTTGATGCCTTCTTTATCTAGCTTTGTTAGTGATGTTATTAACGAAGATACTCCGAGAATTGCCTCATCGCCAAATGTGGAGACAGATTGCAATTGTGATGCAAACTCTTGAAGATCTTGAGATGTTTCTCTTGTTAATATTCCTGCCCTAGATAGTGCTGCATTTAGATTATTGACTGAAACTTCTTGGAGTGCTGCTGCGTCTACTGATCTTTTAGCAACGGAAACAAGGTCGCCAAATGCGCCTACTACAGTATTAACTCCGCTTGTAATTAAGTTTCCTGCGAATACACCGAGAGCCGTTTCTAGTACACCATTAAGATCTTTTGATTTCTTTATTCCAGAATCAAGACCTTTATCTAGCTCGTTCTTTCCTATCTTTAGATCGAACTCAATTTTTTCTGCCACTCTTAGCCTCTCTTATCCATGAGAACACAATTAGCTTTTCAAAAGGTATTTCCTTGAAGTCTACATTTAAGCCAAGGTCTATTACTGATTTTAGCCTATAATATTCCCTTACGTTCTTAGATGTCTCCCATATACAAGCCGCGTTCTCTGTTTCACCTGGCAAAAGATTTTCGAGATCTTCATAGCTCATGCCATTTTCTGCACAGCTTATTGCGTCTTTTAAGAACTCTTTTTTTTAAAGGCTCCAAATGCTTTGGTCATTATCTCGTCAGCGATTTCACTAAGTGGAACTGCCATCGAGTCAGTCATGTTTAGAATATCATCATAAGACTCAGCGCCTTCAATTCCAGATATATCAATCATCGGGCCAAGTATTTTAACAATGTTTCTTTTTAGTTTTAATGGTGAAGTTACACCACTAGAGAACCCAGAGTCCTCTAGTATGTCATACGCTTCAAGAATGTTTGGCATCCTATACTTTAAAACACCTGATTCAGTAACCTTTTCAAACATTGAAACCCCTTAAACAAAGTTCAGGTATCCATCTTTAGATGATGTTGTAACGTATCCTTTTAGAGTAAATTCAGCTTGGATAAAGTTATCACCTGTTGTTGTGTATGATGAAACGGTAGCAGTTTGCATATAAAAGTTAAAGCATTTTCCTGAAACGTAGTTACCACCAAGCTTAGGTCCAGCGTTAAACATTGCAGATACACCTTCATTTTGAAGAAGTGAGTTTAGTAATGCAGCGTCATATTTATTTAATGTAGCTGTTACGCTCATTTCAATTGATCTAGATGTTGGTATTTTAGATGAAACACCTGTTTCTTCACAAATACAATCTTCATCTTCTAGGTTCTTACTAACTGCAATCGAAACAGATTGAGCGCAAATGCAAACATTGTCAGACTGGTTACCAATAAATAATTCAGCACCCTTGATAATAATGTTTTCAGCAGAGTCAAATGTCGGAGCGATTGGAGAAGTTAACACTAGCGCGTTGTCAGAAACGTAAGAAGTAGCACCAGTGTCATCAGACAATAATGAGAAGCCAAGCTTTTCACCAATAGAATTTGGCTCAGTCCAAAGAAGCTCAACAATAGAGCTTGTAGAAGATGCAATTGTAAACTTACCGCTTGTATTTGAGTAAGAGACAGTAAATGTTTCAAGTGAATCAGAGTTTAGTGATTGCTCAAGAGCAGAAGCCAATTCAATTGGAGTCTTATAAATTTTCTCTGAAACATTAACAGAGCTTGTTCCATTGTCATCAGTGTACGATAAAGTGTTTGTTGATGATGTGATTTCGATTGGATTATAAAAGTATTTAGTCCCAGCAAATGAAAACTCTACCTCACCAAATCCATTAGCATCAGCAGTTACAGACATTTCAGAAGTTTGATTTCCAGCAGAGACTTCAATAGCGTGACCATTTCCAAGATATTTAGTAGTTGAGAATGATGGATGTCCTTGAGCTACTGGCAAATAAGTGATTGCCTTTCCTAGACTTGCAACAGTTGGAATTGAAGTGATTTCAAAGTTAAGATTAAGAACATCACCAACAATTGAATTAACATTTCTGATTGAGTAACCAGCGCCATTCTTAATCAATAGAGCCTGACCAGGATAAAAATTAACACCCTCGCCTGCGCCTACTGTTAGTGAATTAGCAGTAGCCGAAACAGTCTGATATTCAACAGCGTTAACAACCTTTGAACCAAATAGTGACTCATAAAAGACACCAGCTTCAGGCTCTTGGCCCTCAACGCCAGAGTGCTTTAAATAAGCAGAGTGAGATCCACTTACGGCTTCTTTACCAATTGAGCCTTTTGATGCACCAATATCATTTAAAAGCTCATCACTCTCAAGTAATGTTGGCTCAAAGTTTAAACTGCTTCCAGGTCTAAGTGGGATAAAATCCGCACCAGCAGCAGGTGCAACATAAGCTCCTTCAGTTGTTTCTTTTTTAATAGCGAAAATTGACGCTCGTTGTAATCCAGCCATTTTTATTGCTCCTAGCTTATTGCTTCATTAATTAATATGTTAAATGTAATTTCACTGAAAAGATATTTTTTTTCATCCCCTGTCAGCTCATTGACTCCCGATATTGATTCAATATCAATTCTTTCGATATTATCACCTTGACCTATCTTGTCAGTAGAAAAGAATGACTCTAGAAATGTCTGCTGGTCTTCTAGCATTGAGACTGTAATAGCATCAAAGCCGTCCTCTTTGTTGGCAAGTGTTACAAACTGCCTAACGAAAACGATTGTAAATGTTCTACTTATAGAGATGTCACAGAACTCAAGATCTTCTCTACTTGCGGATTCTACCCTTAAGCCCCATGCGTTTTTTCTGCATATTTCTGGATTCTCTAGTAACTCATAAGGATTGTGCATCCTTGCCTTATTAGGGAATAGCTCAATTATTTTATCTATTACGGCAGGGTAAACTATTCCAATCTTGCTCATCTAGAAAGCCATCCTTGTTTATAGGAAACATCAACGGCTTCCATTATTCCATTGTTGTTAGTATCAACTAAGTAGTTTGATAAATCCAACCTCTTATCGTACTCGTTTCTAGCTCTTTTTATTTGATCTTCATAATCTTTACCAAACGCGTTAAATATAATTTCAGCTACCTTGCAAACCGATGCTGGTAATAAAACATCTCTATCAAGTATCTTCTCTGGTCCCATAATAATCCCCTTTCTTTTCAGGTCTTGAATTATTAGGTCTGCTGCTTTTACGTGCTGCTCTTGCCAGTCAGTCTTTCCACTTTCAAAGCAGGAAAGAAAATTAGAGTCATTAAATATAGGGAACTCAGCAAATAAATCTTCATCATCTGAGAATATATTACCAATAAATTCAAGCTCTATATTATCATCGAGATCAGCGTCCACGTTTATTCTAGTCCAATACTTATCATAAACAGTTATGCTTTCTAGTCCTGTTATGCTTTGACCATTTGAATTTGAATTACTGAGCGTCCATGACGTGTCTCTATCTGGTGTAAATTCAACAAAGCCAGACTGAGAGAATGCTTCAGTGTAATCATTTTGATGAACCACTGGATTCCATCCACTTGCAGACCAGTAGTCAATAATTACATTTGATGGTGACTCATTTTTTACAGCGCCCATCTTTATATAAAAGTGATTAAGTGGGTAGTCTGATGCAATGTAAATTCCATCAGAAGTAGAGAGAGACATTAAATAAGTGTCAGATTTATATCTATTTATTTGCTTAGATATTTCTAAAACATTTGAGCCTTCTTTAAAAAATACCCTCATAAATTCCCTTTCATCGATGATTCTTTTTTAATTAAATTAAAGTGGCAGGGCTTTCGCCCCACCACAATTTTGCTTTTAGTAAGCGCCTGACCAGAAAACTTTGTCACCAGTTTCAATAGCTTCAGCACCATCAGGATTAACTAAAGAGCCAATCCAAGTGATGCGAGTTTTTCCACCAACAACAGAGACGGTAAAATCCTCGCCCTCGTGAACTGATAGTCTACCAACAGAAACAGATAAAACCGTTTCATATTGTCTATCCAGATCAAGAAATGAAAGCTCAGATCCAACAACAGTTGAGCCTTTACCGAACCCCTTAGCTTGGATTTCTTGAACGCTAGATTCAAGAGCAGTGATGCTGGATTCAAGTTGCTCATCTTTTGAAATTCTAGCAGACTCTTCAGCAGAGATCTTGCTGTTAAGCTCAATCGATTGCTCAAGAATAGACTGTTTAATTCCTGAAAGACTAAAGTCACCTCTAATTTCTAGGGAATACTCAGCAGAGAATACACTTGATTTGAAGCCTAGTTTATTTACTACTAACTCAATCTTTCCTGGAGTTGCTCCGCTATTTGTTCCAAAAACTGTAGTCATTAATTGCTCAGAAGAACCATTTGGCCCTACTGTTGCGATGTTAGAAATGACCATTTGAACACGAGGGAGACCTGGATATAGATCAGCCGAAGGCTCTGCACCAACATAGAACAATGATTTAACACCACGCTCAAATGTATTTACTGGGACATAAACTTGTCGAGATCTATACCATGATCCAGCATCTTGACCATCACCTTGAGGCATAGTGTAGTAAGCCATCAAGAATGTGTCGCTAGAAGTCAATGGAGCATCTACAGTAGCTACTGAGTACATATTCTCAAATTGAGAAACAGTTACGTTTTCTTTTGATCCGTCAAAAAAGTACCAGTTGATCTTGTTGTTAGCATTTTTAAAATACCAACCATCGCGACCAGATGGATCTTTAATTCCAGCAGCACCATCAGCATAAGTGGCAGCACTGTCTTCAAATACTACGTTCTCGCTTCCTTGTATTGCAGAGATTTCACCTTGAATGCTTAGATCAGCCGCTTCTCTTGATTCTTTTTCTGTTGTAATCTTTTGATCAAGCTCAGAGATAGCAGACTGTAAATCTTCTCCAACCTGAGATTCAACAGCAGAAATTCTAGACTCTAGACCAGACTCAGCAGATGTAGCTCTAGAAACTTCTTCGGCAAGTGCCGAATCATTTGAAAGAACATACGAAGCAAATGCCTGGTCATTCTCAGTGTCAACCGAGTTGATTAGATCTACAATCTCTTTAAAGCTATCCTTGTCAGCGTCAGACAAAGAAAGAATTGCATCAATTCTACCCTTCTCAGCATCAACCTGAGACTGTAGGTTTGAGTCAGCTTCTTGTCTTGCCGTAGCTTCTGCACTGATAGAGCTTTCAAGCTCAGAAATAGCAGTCTGGAGATCTTCTCCTACTTGCCCCTCTAAAGTTGTAATTCTACCGTCTAGCGCATTGTCAGCAGCCTCTCTAAGATTCTTCTCTTCAAGAACTTTAGAATCAGCGTGAGAATTAGCTGAAGTAAGCGTAGATAAATCTCCACTTGCTCTATCTAGCTTCTCTTGTTCGATTTTGGCATCAAGTGCTTGTTCTGCACCTTCAGCGCGTTCTTTTTCAGATACAACAGAACTTTCTGCTGCACTGATTTGATTGTCGAAATACTCTACCACTTCTGGGGCTAGAAATTTCTTTTTGATTTGTTGAGCCATGTTTAACACTCCTTGTTATTAATACTGAACCAGAAGGGTATCCCCTTCTTCGAGAAAATTGTCCAATCCTAGACCATCCCACGAAAGCACGTTGCCAGTTACTATGAAGTCTATGCCGTTAACTTGTTCAATCCCACCAACGATATTAAGCCTAACGCTTGATGATGAGAATGGTTCACTTGGTAATAATATAAATCTTCTATTTGTATCTTGCTGGGTTAAATTATATTTAGTGACTAAACCACTAGCGCCAAGGCCAATTGGAAAGCCGCCAAGATCCGATCCATTACCACCATAAAATGAATTATTATCGGTGTCATAAACTATTTCACTTGGCTCTAAAACTAACGTGCTTCTTTGAGAGCTTGAAATTCTAGGTGCTTTAAATACTGCCATCTACTACCCTTAGACCTGAATCAACAATAGAGGTATCATTATCTCTATTTCCGACATCAATGGCAAGGTCTCCACCAGATTCGCCTCCAAATTCAATTGAACCAGAAACAACCTGCGTATTTGTATCAACCACAAAAACAATATCTATAGATCTTGCATCAAATATCCAAGGCATTTAAAACCTCGTTCTCTGCATATAAATAATAGTTTTCTTACTTTCACTTTGATAACTAACAAGAACTGTTTGCACCGTTTCTGAATTTAATTTGTACGTGTAAAGCTCTTGATGGACATCAGGGAAAGATGTAACGATTTCATCCCAATCTACACCACTTGGTTCCGTAGGTACTGGCCCACCATCATGGGTAACAGCAACAGCATCACCGCTATTGCCATCTCGAAACTTTGAAAACTCTCTATCGACAAGTGTTTTTTTCATCGATACCCCTACTCATCGAAATAAACATTTAAAGATATTAAAAACCTTATCGCGTTTATCTAGAGCTATCTAGCAATTCTTTAGCTTTTATTTCGTTTTGTATAGAATCAGTTGCGTCTTCTTCATACCAAGCAAACCAAAATGATCCATCAAAAACAATCTGGTACCTAAAGTACCTATCTTTCTTGATGCTATTGTCTGAGCATAGCCTCTTAAGACCTTCAGCAGACTTGGCTTTTAAGTAGTTTGGTAATGCTTGCATAATTTAAAAAGGGGAGGTTTCCCTCCCCTGCTTTATTAGTCGTTTAAACCTTGAATCAATGGAGACTTGCCAGCAGCAGCACCCTTGAGACCAGTTTGAAGTGCTTTAACACCAAAAAGCTGGTCAATTGCAACGCGCTCTGAACCTACACCATACTCGTTAGCACCTTGTGCAGACATAGATGGAGCAGATTGAAAGCCTATTGCTAGAGCAGATTTCTCATACATGTATAGCTCTTTGTCAGATAATCCATTATGAACGTAAATTGGCATACCAAGAATTGAACCAATTACACCTGTAGGAATGTTGCCTTGTCCGTAAACGTCAGCTCTCTTGAACTCATCAAGGCTAAATAGTACAGCCTCTTGAGCAGGTGAAGCAACGATTACGCAGTTGCTCATTACAGCATCAGCTTTCATTAAGTTTTTTCTCATTTCAAGAAGGTCCGCATAAGAAACGTCAGCATCAGCACCAACATTGATGAAAGATGAAGTCGCACCAGCAAGAGCTAGAATGATTTGTTGATCAACATAGCGACCATGAGCAGCAGCAGCAAACTTAGCGTATTCCATTTCAACGTCAATATTAGCTTGCTTCTTAGTTACTGCATCAATGATGTAAGCAACATAAGCTTTAAAGTCGAAAAGCATAGTATCTAAAGAAGATGTCAAAGCAGTAGCATCGCCCTGAGATCCTTCTGTTCTGTTTACAACAGTGAAAGAAGTAAGTTTAGGGAAAGATACAGACAAAGCACCTGGAACAGCAAATGGAGAAACATCCATAATTGTGTTCTTTAAAACTGCGTTGAATGCTAGTTCTTTTTGAACCAGTGAGCTAATTAAAGCCTGTTTTGTGTTGGCGAGACCGCCAGTAATTACGTCAGCCATTTATTCTCTCCTTGAGAAGTTTGTTTATTAAGTAAGTAGCCCAGCCCTATATTGAGACTTGATATATTCTTCAAGCTCTTTGGCATTCATTTTATCAATATTCTTTTCACCCGAGAAACTTCCAGTGCTGGCCGCCTCATTTGGCATTCTTTTTCCATCACCAAAATCAACTAAGTGTGAGTGGTTTTTTACAAACTCCCCAACTACTCCTTTGACTGATTCTTCATCAACGCGCTTTGTTTCAGGGTTAATCACAATTTTATCAAAGTCGATAAATGTGGCATAGTCCTGGTTCTTGAGCTTTCCACCCAAAAGTTTCTCAAACTGCTGGTATTTAAGACCATTAACAATTTGCTCATTCTGCTCTCTATAAGCTTTTTCAAGAGACTCAACTTGTGATGCCTTGGCTTCAGCTAAGGCTTTCCACTCATTGTTCTCTTTGAGCTTTAACTCATGATTCTTATTCTTCTCATCTTCAAGCATTCTAGCTTGATCCTTGTATTTCCTAGCCTCAGCTAGTACTCGGCGATAAGTTTCATAAGCCACTTTATCTTGTAATGTTTCTTTCTCATGTATCCCACTAGGATCTTGAGATGCGGCACTGCCAGCGTTTGAGTCGCTCATTCTATAATTCCCTTGTCAAATTTACTTGTCAAACTATTTCAACAAGTCTTTTATGCTCTGTCTAATTATTTCTGTTGCAACATCTATAACTTCTTTCTTGTCTTGTTCAGATAATACTAAAAACTCTCGCACTTTTTCAACATGGGAACGCACTTGTTCGTTAGTTAATGTGGACCTAGCACCTGATAGTTCTTTTTTTCTTTTATTGTTTTTGATGAAAACAGTTACCTTGCTACCTGATGACTTACCAGTTAGAGCGTCAAGCATTTGACCTGTTGCAGTAATGTTTGACTTAGATGGTTCGGTATCTGGGTGCAAATTCTTAGCGTATCTTTGACGATATTTAACAGTGGTCTCTTCTAATTCATCAAAAGAGCCAGACTTTCCTTCCCCTTCAAACCTTGCTTTTATCTTAATCACATCAATAACAACTTGGATTATCTCTTTAGCCGCTTCCCTTGTAGCCACTCTGATCTTTACTTGAAGCTTTCTATTTAGCTTTGCAATTGTGTCTGATGCGCTCATGAAAACATCTCTTCGGCTATCTGTCTTGCCAATGCGTCAAGCTCATCAGCTGATAAGTCGTTAATTGCTGGCTCATCTTCTTTATATGAATCGATAATTGTATCAAGCTCCGATTGTGATATACCTAAGAAGTCTCTAGCCTTTCCTGGTATTGGCTTAGATTGTCCGTATGTTCCGCGCCTATTTCCCTCAACTTTCCCAGCTAATTCTTCTGATGGCTCTTTGTAGCCTATTACTATTTCACCCGACTTGTGACTAACAAGCTCTAGTGAGTCCAGCATATCACCACTAAATGTTAGATCGACATCACTGACATCAGTGCCTTTAATTTCTGCATACTCCTTAGTATATTTCTTAAACTTTTTATTGTTCTTATCCATTCCGTTTAAAGTTCTGGAAACAATAATATCCAAGACCACTTCAGCGATCTGAACTCTCTCTTTAGGCTTGAGAGACTTTGGAAGTTTAATCTTTTCTCTAGTCCAGTCTATACAAGTACCCTATTAGCTAAAGTTTCTTTAATCTGAGCTTCATCAGCATCAGGATATAATCTTTTAATAGCTTGCTCCATAGTCATAACACCTAAGTCAATCTCGGCCTTAATCTCAGCAATTTCTTCCATTCGCGTCTGCATAGGTTTAGGCGCTTCAAACTTAACCTTAATGTCCAGCTCATCGTTAATCATCATTCCTGGAACTTCTGAAGGCTTAACCATTCCTGATTTGATCCAATAGTTATGAATTTTAGGAAGCTTAACATTCCACAATTCTTTCTCATCTTTCTCAAACCATTCTTGTGATTTCTTTCTGATTTCCCAGACGTCAATCTCGTCAATAATTTTAGCAATACCACTAGATGCGTTGCCACCATCAACTGAACCCATTGACCCTATTCTTACACCTTTAGATTCAAGCCACATTGTGAAAATTGTAGTTACAAACTGAACCACCTTTTCCGTGTCTGCTTCAGGCTTAATTGTTCCTATTTGTGGAGCCTTATCGCTATTTGGATCTGACTTAAGTGACCAAATAACATTTGGTGCAATAACAGCGTTGTCAAATGATAAATCGGTCCCATATAGAATTGAAAAGCACTGAAAGTGCTGGGCCCCTGCTGCGTCACTTAGCATGACAGGGATCGCCTTAGTTATCTTGAGCATATCAGAGTCAAGCACTGGCAATAATCTATTCTTTTGACGCTTTCCGTAAACGAACGGGATGATGCCAATAAGATTTACACCATCGTTATCTAATAGATCTTGCGTATTCTCTTCACCGCTCATATAAAACGAGTCAAACTCATCATCGGTGTATACGTGAAGCAGCATAGAATTATCATCATTATTCTTTTTGCCCATTAACTTGATGAAAATTGTCTCTTCTTCAGGATTAACTCTTGAGTCACTCATCACTAAAAATGAGTTAAATGAAAGCTCTCTGATTGCTGGCTTTCCAGACTTATCAACGTACGGCTCCCATGCGAAGCCCTTAAATAAATGAGAGTAAGCGTCTGCAATAGTCCCAGACTGATCAATGTCTAATGCGTGAGAGTAAAAATCTACAAACTCCTGAGCTTTAGGATCTTCTGATGTTCTAGAAGGCTCTTTAGAGTAAGTTGTTGATACCTTATCAATAAATCTTTGTAAGATATTTATGGGTAAAATTCTATCTTTTATCGAATTGTAATAGTTTGCTGAAAGTGAAGTTCTTAAAATATTATCAACGTAAGGTAGTAAATTTCCTTCGTAAATATTCAGGGCTTCCGCACTCTTGTTCAAGAATGAGGCGTTTGATTTTACATACTCTATGATTTCATTTCGTTTATCTTTGAGGGCCATTTTATTCCTTACAGTTGAATTGTTTTAGACTGTGCTTGCGTCCTATTAATATCATAATCAATCATGTATCCAATAGCAGTTGTAACGTGCTGCTCTGGTAGCGAGTCATCCTCTATGCTTGAGCCTTTCTTGAATGATGTCTGCATAAATCCATCATGAAGCCACATATCATAAACGTAAAGTCTGACTTCTTTATTCTCATTTATAAAATGTGCATTGACAAGATTGTGCCTTCTTCTAATTGGCGGATTTGATAATGGCACCTTCATTGAAAAGCTTAATTGCCTTCCTTCTCTAGTTCTATAGTTAGCAAGAAATTCTCTTATAATGTCATAGTCTGACTTGATTGACCTTGTATCCCTATTCTTACCTGATGCGTCACCATACACAGTAATGGTTCTAAACTTATCAAGTAATCCGCTAGATGCTATCTCTTCCATGATGTCTGAAGTCCTTGCACCCTCAACATGAAATGATTTTATGATGTGGTAGTTTCTTCCTATCTTGACAGCAGCAGCAGCACTCATTGGCTTGCCGTGACCGATGTTAAAATCATGACATAACCTCAACTCATCACTGTAGTTAATATCAAATGATTCTCTGTAATTTAGCTCTTTATTGTAAGCGTAATAAACTCGATCTTTAGTAAGCTCCACCCACTCCCCGTAAATATATCTCTGGGCTTGAATTGGATCCAAGTCTTCTTTTAATTGCTTAATGTAAACAGGGTCAAGAAATGGGTTGTCTGTAGTGACTGACTTAAATACAAATCTGGTTTCTTTCTTCTCATCAAAGAAATATTTATAAACCCAGTGATTAGGGCTTGATGGATTTGTAGCAGCTATTAATATGTTTTCTTTTATGCCAGATATACGCCTAAGCCTTGCCTTTAAAGTCATAAAGGCTTCTTTGTCTTCCTCGTTATTCTCTGTTAACTCCTCAAATATAACCATCGACAGCTTTAGAGATCTTCCTTTGTGATACTTTTTATCACTCCATGATCTTGATATAATTTCAGACCCATTGCTGAATGTTATTTTTGCTGATGATGTGTTTACAGTGTAATCAGTGCCCTCTTTTAATGCGCCATCTAAGTGCTCTAGAATCTCTTTAAAGATTGTATCCTTAAGGTCTGGCAGTGCCTTTCTTGCAAGCAAAAGCCTTGCTCCTGGATTAAAAATGCAATGTGTAACGCCTAGGTGCGCCATTAGGATTGATTTTGCAGAGCCGTAACTGCCGCTGAGTAGAACTTCTGGTGTTCCTTTGGAGTAATCCCAGTCTCTTCTCAGGAGGTTTACAACCTTTATCTGATAGGGTATAAAATTTGGATTAAATGTCGTCAGGTTTGGGAGGGTGCTATCCTCTACAATGTTGGCCATCTATAGCTCTTGTAGTTTCTTACTCTGCATATTGATGACTTATCCACGCCATAAGACTCAGCGAAAACCTTGTCCATCTTGGGATTATTAAAAGTTCTTATTGATAGAACTTGCTCATCTGTTAATAGTCTTATTACTGGTGGCTTCTTCATTACATTGTGTAGGTTTGCGTGGGAATAATTCTCGGCATGAGTAACCCATTCAAGATTTGAAATTACGTTGTTTTTCTTGTTTAGATCTTTATGGTTTACAACATTTTTTCCATCTACAGGAGACAGGAAAGTTTCTGCCATTATCCTGTGAACCATTATTGTAAATCTTTTACCATTCTTGTAGAGATGAACAGTCTCGTAACCACTTGTTCCGATAGATGTTTTCATTAGCCTACTCAAAGACCCTGTCTTTCCTCTTTTACCTTTTTCGTAAAGTGAGAATATTTCACCATTTTCAGATATTGAATAGTTTTCAAAACCATTAATCGTTCTAATCATTTTGGATCTATCCTATAAGCAAGTTTCAATGCTTTCTTAGTATCTTCATCAACTTCGTGAGTAACTTTGTCTTTAATGTCAGTATGATTTACCAACATGAGCTTAGTGAAGCCTGGATTATACTCACCAGTCGTACCTCTGTCGCTTAGCCATTCTTCCTGAATTGCCTTGCATCGCATATAGGTGGTGCGAAACTCCCCATTTTCATCCGACCATCTCTTTAAAGTGTGCCTGTCGGTTCCAATTTTTATCGAGTACTTATTTAAAGTTGGTGGATAGTTAACTAATACATCTTCAAAATTAATAACCCTTCCATTTGAGACAATTTGCTTCTTAACTGTTCTTGTTAATGGCCACTCTAAAAAGAATTTAAGCATTTCAGTAACGTGAATTGGATCATAATCTGATGGTCTTCCTATTGGATTGCTCATTGTTTAACACTCACAATGCCAAGATTTACTAACCTTTGATTGATGGCCCACTTCTGCATTAATTTAGATATTATTTCTGTCTCTGATGGATTGATTTCAACCTTGAGAATGATTGAACCATCTACTTTGGTGGATATGCCAGCAATGATAGCAGCACAAACACCGATTTGATCAATTTCTAACTCGCCCATTAAAGCACCGCTTCAAATTGTTAACCTCACAGAGGCTTTAATTGATTCTAGGTGTTTTTAATTAACTAAGTCAATTATCTAAAGCCTTGCCCATCAAATTCCAGTGTATCAAACCCGTTGAAAGACTGATTTACTACTTGAAACTGATTTGAACCGATGAACTGAGAGCAAATAAAGGCATCTCCACTTGTTAGCGTTAAAGCAAGATCCCCATAAAATACGTTGTACATAATTAAAACACTATCATATTCACGGTCTGAGTAAGCGCCATCTCTATAAACCTTAGCCATTCCACCTTATTAGATATAATCTGATGCTTTTTTAGGGTAGCTCTCTTGTTTGTATTTAATAACGGAATAAGGAATGCTTTTCCCTGTTACTATTATGTACCTGTGCTTTCTGGACCTTGGCTTTAGGTAGAATTTGTCTCCGTATGTCTCCCTCATAAACTCAGATCTATTTTTCTGCCCACGTGAAATGTCAGCTATGGTTTGACCATGCAAATGCTCCATTCCTTTTATTGCCCAATCTGTTCTTTTTGCGCTCAGACCATAATATTTAAAATTACAGGCCTGATAAACTGTTCCCACGTGCTTCTGAAGGGTGTCGGCAAAAGATATGATGATCTTATTTTTTGGCAAGATTCTTAAGCTTCTGCCAACTAAAAAGCTAGCTTCATTTTTTCTGTTATATTTTAAACAAAGTCGATTAAGCTCTAGTATGTGACCCTTAAAGTCATCCCCTGCTATTCCGCGCCTAAGAGTAGCCGAGGCTGGCGTCCCATAAGTCACAACACCAATCAACTCTTCTTTGCTAAATAAACCAAAGCAGTACGAGATCGAAGGGATTCTTTTAGCGTAATGTATCTCTAGTAAGTAAGGATAACTATCCTTATTGTTAATGGTCTTAACGATCACTTATAGTCCCTTTTACAAAACCAGATCACTCAATTAAGAATGATCTGGAATGACATTCTCTCGCGCTATTTCATTTTCACGAGGGAAGCTTTAATTAACATAAGTAAATATCATCCCCACCGTTTAACCATGAGTCATGCACAAATTCTCGAACTTCTTTTGACTCTCTCTCCCACTTCTTAACTTTCTTTAAATTGTTGACGTTAATGTTATCATCATTTCCGTCCTTAAAGCCTACTGTAGAGCTAGAATCCATTACTCTCTCACTTACATAAGTCTCATATAGGATCTTTGCAACGGATAAAACATGAGTGCGTCCATTCGTTGACCAATTACATACAGGACCCTTAGTTGATTGAGCGTGAATCCTTGTTATGTTAAGCCATTTACCTGTGTCAGTATCAAACATTCTTCCATCTGGATAAACTGTTATCTCAGGGTAGCGTGGGGATTGTCTCATTTATTCTTTCTCCGTAAGTAATGTCGAAATTCTCGCACCTGTCAAATAATCCACCAGTTGCCCTAACCGCTTTAGCTTCAATTGGTGAAAATATAACCAAGTCCTCGTTCATGTAAGCATAAAGCTTTTTAACTTTTTGTTCTTCGTATAGTGCAAGGATTGACTCTGGCACCCAATCCCTGGTTTTATCATTTGAATTATAATAATATCCAGTGGAGTAGCTCTTTATTGAATCTATTACAAAATGATCATCAGAAAACTTCTCCGCAACCTTATCGCCAAACTTGAATTTAGGCTGCCTCATTTGCTCAGCTCCTTTCTTATACTGTTGCTATAGTCTTCTAGCATCTTACCAATAATTATCTCTGGAGATATTTGAAGCGCCAATGATAGCGCATAAACATTTTTCACAGGGAATGGGTTTAAACCTCTCTCAGTGTTTGAAATGTATTGAGTGTTGTTAACTTTCCAGCCAAGTTTTTGAGCTAATTGCTTCTGAGTAAGCCCTAACTCTTTTCGTCTTGAGCGAATAAAGTCTCCTGTTACAATTCCCTTGTTTATCATTTATTTCTCCTTTTAATCCCATGCCCAATCTTTTTTAGCCATAGCCATCGCCATAGCCAGAGCCATCGCCAGAGCCATCGCCAAAGCCAGACCCATCTCCAGAACCCAAGCCAGAGCCGTAGCCATCGCCATAGTCATTGCCATCGCCAGAGCCGTAGCCATCGCCAGAGCCATCGCCATATCCAGAGCCATCGCCAGAACCATAGCCCTCGCCATAGCCAGAGCCATTGCCATAGCCAGAGCCATAGCCATTGCCAGAGCCATCATTAATAATTAAGCTTTCCATATACTTACCGAATCAATCGATTTTTTGGCTTTAGTGGTAACCTCTAAAATCTCTATAACTTGAAGTAGAGTGACTT
>Ga0196901_1000564_pt1 | contig 19302 bp, 27 predicted proteins | sample CB_VirMetaG_FD_169099 | JGI IMG/M metagenome (GOLD analysis project Ga0196901, IMG submission 169099) | Freshwater to marine saline gradient viral communities from Chesapeake Bay - CB_1504_1 Viral MetaG (v3) (version 3) | ecosystem: Environmental > Aquatic > Marine > Coastal | place: USA... | reverse complement strand
CTATTTCTACTGTTTGACCATAAAATTGGAATGGATTTCCGTTATCTATAAAATCATTAAAATATTTTGGAACTAAAATTATTAAATTTTTACAAAAAATTATTTCAGGAGGGCATTTATTAAAAGCGTCTGATAAAAATTCAAATGCTTTTTCTTGTAACCATTTTTCGTGATTTTCCATATTAATTTATTTTTAAGTTAATCATTGTATTATTAAACATTGAAAAAACTATATTATAAAGTTTTTTTAATTCAATTTCATTAATTCCTTTTATATTAACTTCATATTTATTAAAGTCAAAATCATTGTTTCTTAAACAAGTTGCTTTGTAACCTGAAAATCTTAATGCTTTTGCTACTGCTGTGTGTATTTTGTGAGATTGAATAGTTGTCATAATATTTGTTTTAATATGTTGTTGTTATCTGAGTACAAATATAAAACAATTAATTTAATGCACAACAATTCTAAGTAATTTATATTAATTCTAAATAAAAAACCACATTACACATTTACGTAATATCTTAATTTATTACGTTTTTTGGTAATAAAAAAACCACCCGTTAAGAGTGGTTTAAATAAATATACAGGGTTTCCCACGTATAAAGTATTAACTTGGTTTGGACACCTAATTAAATTTTGTTATAATTAATAACCCTGACCGTAGTTATTAATCGAAGTAAATAAGTTTCACACTCTATTACACTACAAAAGTAAATAAATAAATCCGAACTAAAAAATTAATTCGGATTTAAAAAAAATTAATCATTAAGGGACTCGAACCCTTATCTATTGCAGGACTTGCAACATGCTACCCTTGCCGCTATTCATTCACGGTTACACCAAATGATTAACTTAATTTGTGTGCGAACATTTTTATTATCGTTGTAGGCTTTATAAACTTACAAACTAAACGTAAAAAGAAACCCGCGTTTGTTGTGGCTGGACTACTTGCGTAATCCGTTGCTACTGCATCTAAAGCATTTTTGATTGGTTCTGGAATATTATTCATAGTTAAAATATAAAATGGTTAATTGTTTTTTGTGTTTCAAAATAATTGAACGTTGTGAAACTAGATAATGTATTCTTAAAATTTGTTTTAATCCAGTCCGACGGAGGACTAAACGCCCCGAAGTTTTGATATTCAAATGCCGTGCTACTTGTATGGTCGAATAAAAGTTGATGACTGTCTCCTTTGCTAAATTCTATTTTATAATTATGCAATTTGTACTCATCGATATAGTTTTTAACTTTCTCGATTTGTACGGGATCTAATTTAGGTTTAAACCCAAATTTTAAATTTGTATTGTCTTTCCCGTGGGTTAATATAAAGCATCGATTATTAATAATATAGTGGTCTATGAATTTTCTTTGATTTATAACCTCAATATTGTTTGGATATTTCAATTCGATGTAAGTTTTAAAAGCTGAATTAACAATATACCCAAAACTTCCCGCGTGGTTATCATTACAAATATTTACAAACTTAATAAAATTGTAATGCTGCAGTAACGCATCTACTAAACGGATTTTAAACAATAAAGCAACATCAAAGGCTTTTTGATTATCCATATTTTGCGGTAATTTATGACCGCCCCTTGTAGTTTCTGCATCCCATCCATCTAGGAAGTCCGCCAAATCATTTAGGAATAAAGTATTTGATTTTTTATTTTTGATTATTTCGTTTACAAATATTTCAAGTCTTAAAAATATCTGGTCCTCGTTCCATAAGCCATCATATAAACTATATCCATCTTTGTTGACATCCATACCAATGTGAGTATCTGTAAAAACCGCCCTATCGAATTTAGATATATTTTTAGATTTGTGCTTTATAAAAATAGGCTCAATTTTATCTTTGAAAATACTTAAAAAATCAATTTCCTTTTCAACGTCCGCGATCTTTATCGGCTCGGTAATAACCCATTGTTGGTTTGTAGCTACATTTGTACTAACTCTTTTAATTTGATGGTTAGAAGGGATTTCTATTAACTCCTTTGAGGTTAGTTTTTCAACCTTTGTAATTACCTCTCCATCTTTATTTAAAGTTCTTTTGACTTCTTTAAATTCTGAATTATGTAGATTTCGGAGTTTTAAAAGTTCGTGCTCCTGTTGACTATTTAAGTAGTATTTTGGATTGCTTCCCCATTTATCTTTATTTTTAATTTCTAAACCTAGCGAAATTACCTCAAATGGCTTCAACCTATAAGCTGGTTTTTTCATCTACTTAACGTATAAAACTTGTTTCCTATTCTTTTCTTTTGAAACATAACTCACATGTACCCAAGCGGGGTTGGTATCAGTTCCATATTCGTGGATTAATTGGTCAAAATCTAGGTTTTCCTTTACATAGTCAAAAATCATTTGATTAGTTAGCTTTCCAGCGCCTTGCATATCAATTGCCTGACCTTTTACGTGCTGGCTTGTTTTACTACCACCTACGGCATTATTCAAACGTAAACATCGAAAGAAACTACTTACACGTATAGGTGTTTTAAAATGTTCCCTTACAACGTCAAAAACTCTAATACCTACTAATTGCATATTAATCAATTCTAAGTCGGTAGGAACGTTTAAAATCTTATTTCTAATAGCTGTTTGGCTTGTTGTGGCTTCTTCAAACGTAATGTACTTACTAATGTTTTTCATATCGTGTAATTATTTTAGTTCTTTTTTCGTTTAACCCTTGTAAATTCAAGCTATTGTATTTTATTTTTATTTTATTAAATTTAAAAATATCTACAATAACACAATATCCTAAAATTTCATCGTAATAAAAATCGCCTATTCTCATTTTTTAAATTTTTTATGAATTTCAATTGCTAATAATTTACCAAAGTAACCAAATGCACCCCCTAAAATACCGAAAATTATAACTTTAAACAATTGCTGTGCGTCTTGAATTAATGGATTTTCTGCAATGTAAGTAAATATACTCAATACTGCACCCGAAAATATCGATAAAAAACTATGATTATGGCTATTCATTGCTTTGCTTTTTAGAGTTTCCGAAGTAATAACCAATAACCGAACCCATTAAACCAACTACAGCTATTTTAACGTCATTTTCTGGAGCTGTCCAGCCTAAAATATATAAACCAACGGCTATAATTATCAAGGCTATTACGCCTTGTATATTAGTTTTTTGTATCATATCCTAAAAATCCGTGCTTTGGGTTGCTAACTACAATTTCATTCTCTTTAAAATCAATTTCTTGCTCACTCATAACATCGTAGTGATACCCATCTGCAAATATAGGCTTAATTTCTTCGGTAGGTTGATTAATACAAATTTTACCAAGTTCAACAATTGCGTGAATTCCCTCTCCAAAAGTTAGGACTTTTTGTTTATCAATTGTTTGTTTTACATAAACTCCTTTGTCTAGTAAATTAGATATTGCTGTTTCTTTGTCTGAGTATTTTAATTTTGATATTTTCATTATGCGTAAATTAAATTAGTTTTATTTTTATATCTTCCATTTAAAATATGTCTTAAATTAGACACTTTTATTCCTATAACCTTACTTGCTTCCATAGTATCTTCATAAAAAATACCATTTTGAGTATCTAAAACTATTTTTTTAGCTTTATTTGCGATTTTTTGTTTAGTTTCTTCAGAGTGTGTATAACCTTTTTTTGATAAAACTCTTTTTTGTACGTGTTTATCTTTTTGTTTTTTACCTTTATTAGAAATACTCATTTTTTTTCTTACTTCTATGCAAAAAACTGCTTTTTTATCTGTTGTTTTAGTTAGTATGCAATTTAATCCATCTGTAGTTGCATTATAATATTCTTGCCAATATCTCTCACGATAATTTAATTGTTCAACAATACATTCTTCTAATATTTCAATTTTATGATTTTCTATTCCATATTTTAAAATAGAATTAAATATTTTTGGTTGTCCATTACAATTTTTTTGTTTTTTATATTCTAATAATCTTTTTTCTAATCTTATAGATTGACCTATATATACTCTGTTTGATGGAGAGGTTATTTTGTAAATTCCTATCATAATATTATTGAGTTAAGGCGATACATTCTGCATCTGTTAAAGGAGTTGCCCATAATGCTATTTGTTTGATGTTTTTAGGACAATCTTCAGCTCTCCCGCCTAAAAATTGCATTGCAGTAGTTGTAAATGCTGTTGCACTAACTTCTTTAGTTCCATTTACAAAAACATCAGCCGTTACTCCATTCCATTTTATAGCAATTTTTACTATATCTGCCAAAGTGGTATATAAAACAGAACCAGGAGACCATTTAGAAATTGATAATCTTCTATTTGTAGGTTCAGTTCTGATGTTAAATCCGCTTGTAAAAGACGCATTATTGGTGTCTAAATAAATACCCGAAGATGGTGAGTCCCTTATATATACTAAATTGTTTATTACCTCCAAAAACCATGTACCACCAGCACTTGTAATAAGTCCATTTGTGTAAATGTTATTTCTTGTAATTACATCTGCGTTTCTTGTTAATGCTGTAGTAGTAGTTGGGATGTAAGAGGTTGGATATAATACATTTAATTCTGATTGACCACCCCAAAGATATAAAGTTAAATTACTAACTGTTGCAGTTTCATTTCCTGAAGTATTATCAGGTATAGTTACAGATATATAAGTGTTTGGTAAAGTATTAGTTCTTGAAGATTTTAAACGATACCAACCATTTGTTAATTTATCAAATGATAAAGTTGAACCACTATTGTTTGTCCAAGTTTCAGTATTAAAATCAAAAACATCGTGTAAAGTTCCCGAACCACCATTTCTAAATCCTACATATCTGTTATTAGCCTTTTTTACAAATATAGAATTTGTTGTAGGCGAAGTAGTTGCTCCAAAAACTGATTGTCTAATATGTATGAGACCTGTTCCGTTTGCAGTTGCTTTTGTAGCATTATTTATTCCTTGTGGACTTGTTGTTTCTGTTGTGTTACTAACTAAAGTAATAGGTGTTCCTTTTTCCCAATTTACATTACTAAATTCTTCACTTCTTAAAACTAAATTAGTCCTCTGTGGCTCTAACAATAAACTCGGACAACCTCCAACGGTATCATAGTTTAATCGTGGAATAGTCGTTAAAACATTTTCCACATTTCCTAAAGAATTTATCTGAGTTGCCGAAGTATCTCGAGTAAAAGTTAAATCACCATTTCCGTTGCTCGGAATAATAGAATAGACTTTATTGGATTTTATAGCGTTTGGCGTCATAACCAAACTAGCTTTTGTAAGTAAACTCATTTATATATTGTTTAAAGCGGTTAGTGTTGAAATTTGACAAGCTTCTGCGGAGTAAGTTCCTGAGTCGGTTGCTACTCTAATTTTGAAAGCATTTATTAATACGGTTACTAAATTACCGATTATATTAGTTTCTCCGCTATAACTTGTAAATTGAGCAGAACCCCAACCAATTGAGTTATTAACCGCACCTTGACCCCAACCAATCGTATTATTTACCGAACCATCACCCCAACCTATTGAATTTGCCATATTTTTTTTATTATATTACTACTTTTGCGTTTCCTGCTGTATGGTATAAATTACCAACTTTTAAACCCGCAGCCAATGCAGCTGCGTTGTTTGCATATTCTTGAATTATTAATAATGGAATTACTGCTACAGGAATAGGCACTAATGTACGTACCGGTGTAGCTCCTCCAAATTGAAATTGATAACTTGGATTGCTTCCTCCACTTATTCTATTTGCATAGTATTTTAAAACTATTGTATCGGTTGAACTGAAAATTCCATCATTCCAAATTCCACTTGCGCTAAATTCCGTATAGCCCGTATTAGTAACAGGAAGCGTTGCACTTGAAGTAGCGACTAATGTTTCAACTCCTGCGCTTGTTCTTTTAAATGCTTTGAAATAAAATTCAGCCGTTCCACTTCCGCTTATTTTAATTATGTTTCCAATTGTCGTGATATTGAATACTCCTGGATTACCAACTATTAAATTAGCACTCGTAATTAAACCAGCTATAAATTGGTCAGTAGTTGTAATTGTACCCGTTGGAATATCTACTGCGGTTGTATTATAATTTGGATCGGTAATCGAATTTACTAATTTATAATATCCATTTATGCCACTTGCGACATTTGTCGAATATAGTATTAAGTTACTTGGTAAGTCTTCTAAGGTAATAAAATGTGAAATTCCATTATCGCCATCATTAACAAGTTGACTTGTTTTGGTTAAATCAATTCCTGTAACTTCTTTAATTTCGTTGTTAATGTGAATTTTTAATTTGTTATTGTTTAAATACATTGCGCCATTCTCGATATTAATATCGTTTTCATTTTCGATTATATCGGTTTGCACTCGGTAAGTTGTATCTTTAAATGTTGCCATTGTTATTTGGTTTAAATGGTTTATTTTTTTCTAACTTAATTAAAAATTTCTTTAACTTTTTTTCATTCTCGACTTGAGAAATTAACTGCATTTTTCTAATTACAATACCCATCCTATAAAACTTGCATCGTTATCTGGGAACATATCCCCGTTAGAATTTGTATTGTACTCAGGGAAACTAGATTGGTTATAACTCATATAATCGATAAATCTAGTTGTATAATGATTTGCAACGCTTCTTTCTTTCTCTACTAAATAATCAATTTCTGCTTTGTCTACACTTGTAGCATTTTCAGAGCTATGTTTAAATACTCCTTTATTTGCTATCGTATAAGCGCTGAAAGGTAAAAACTCTACCAACGCCCAATGTATTAACATAGGTTTAATATAGTCGCTTAAAAGGTCTTTATACGTTTGCGTTAAATTATTCGCTACAATCCCATCGTTAAACTTTTTAAACAATTTTGTTCCTAAATAGGTCTGTATGTGAATGTCTTGAGCTATTGAAATGAATTGAATAAAGCGATCCGTATCCAAATTGCCGTTCAATGCGGTAAATTTAACTATGTCATCTCTAGTAATAAAAAGTGCTTTTGCCATTATTGAAATCTTTTATTTGTTGGTAGAAATCCTTCGTAAGGCATATCTTTTGGCTTTGTATAAACTAACATATCATTAGTTGGTAATATTTCGCCCTCTTTTCTTGCTTTTGCCGGTGTTATTTCTTCAGCTAATGGAGAATTAACATCCGCTTTTTTTCTATAAGTTTCACGTGTCCAAAAATGATGACATAATCCACCGCCTTTGTATAGCCAAATCGAATAAGTATCTGCTCCTTCTGGTCCCCAACCCTCGTTAACTTTTTGATTTCCCATTGCTATAATGTCATCTTTACGATATAATTTATCTGCAGTAAGCATTTTGTTACAAAAATCACGAGAATTTGAATTTAAATTTCCACTATATCTGTAGCGACTTTTAAAAAACTCTCCGTCTTGTTCACTTTTTGAGTTTGGTCTTGCAACTCCAGTACTAACAAAATTATAAACCTTGCTTAATAGCGATTTTTTTGGGTTGTTTAAAGCATATAATTCAGCGTCTAAACGTTCCTCCTCTTCATAGTTTACCTTTCTACTATCTACTAACTCCCATTCGTTTAAATCGATTTCCTCTCCGAAGTTTGAAAGGTCAATTTCTTGGCTACTTAATTGAGTAGGAGTTTCAACTGCTTTTGTTAATTCTCCTTCTGCATCTAATGGTTGTAATTGATTAAATTTTAAATCCAAACTAATTTCATTAAATGCCAAAACTTTATCTAAACCATCGCATATCGTTTCTTGAAATGGTTTAATAACCATATTTTCAAAAAGAATATAAGAGTTTCTTAATTCATCCGCATTTGCTGAAAATCCTGTTGAAGTTGCAATTCCAAAAAGTAACGGACTTGTTACGTTATGCGAAAGCATTATTTTAGCTAAACATTCATCTGACAAATATTTATAATGTTCTGGAGCATCATTTAAAGGAATATCGTCAACGGTAGTCTTTTTAGTTTCGTCACTATTAAAAGCAACAATTACCTTTTTACCTTTTGAACCTGTTAAAGTCGCTTTTACTTTATTTTGTATAATTGTTTGTTGCTCCTCAGTTGGAACACCATTATTGAAATTTACAATTTTAGTTCCCGAAAATCCGTTTTGAACTTCGTTAATTAAATAAGCGCTAACTTCCTGCTCCAAAGTTGCATATTCTAACCCCCCAATGTAGTCAATATTCGAATAATATTTTTGTCCAATAGTATAATTGCCCACCCGCAAAATCTCTAATTTTTCGGACTTACTTCCGTAGCCAAATAAAGGGATTCTTTTAGGTGGGAATTTTTTAATATCTTGCCAATTGTCGGAGTAGTAAATTGCATTGATAACTCCATCTTTGTCGCATTTTTCAGAACGTACTAAATTAGTCGGTAAATGTTCAACCCTTACAATTTTACTTTTTTGCTCGTTGTAGATTAATTGTAAATTATACTCTCCCAATAATTTCAAATCTTTTGCTATTTTCTTAATTGTATCTTTTGAAAATAGCATTTTCATTTGTGCGTACTCGTTAGGTTTACGATTTGCATCGTTTGCAGTTAACCCTTTTCCGTAAATTAATTTACTAATATTATTTATTACCGCATTATTTGTAGTAGAACCATTATAACGGTCAATTAAAAATTGATAATAGTTATTGTCCTCACCAAAATCTACCCATTCCTCACGTTTATTTTCTGTAATTTTTGGCGCTTGGTAGTCCGCTAGTTGTATGAAATGTATGTTACTCATAAATTATAAATTCGTTGCTTGTATGGTTTGCCACATAGTCACCATTATTAATTGTATAGTCTTCTATTGTTTGATTTGTACACATAATTTTGTCACGATATAAAGGCACTCCGTTTGAATCAAAACAATTTAAACGGTAAGTACGTCCGTCGATTAAAAAACTAAATGTTCTATTTGTTAAAAATTTAACATAATATTTTTCTGTTACTAAATCAGGTTTATTTATTGTAGTAGAGGTATTTGTCAATTCGTCAATAAATACCATAGTTTCAATGTCTTTGCTTCGTGGCATAAACTTGAAATTTTGTGTAAATGTATAGTCTTTCAATATTATCATACTTATATAACGTAAAAGATGCGTTTTTGTTTCTATAAAAAAAGCCTACTATTAAAGTAGGCTTTTAAAACAATATGAAAACAATTATTAAGTACCAGAAACAATTGTAAATCCTAAAGAAACTAAATCGTCACCCAAGAAATTAGCAGCCGTTTTTTCCATTCCTTTCAATTCTAAAGTGTAACCAGAAGCGTCACCCATATTTACACCAGAAGTAATAGTTCCAGAAGTTAATTCCATTCCGTGCTCTAAACCGCATAGGAATAAATTTCCGTTATTCATTTCCACAATTACAACTGGTCTACCATACGCCAAAAGTTTTATTTCCTTGTGCATTGTAGCAGTTAATTTCTTTAAACTTAGTTTTAAACTTTGTTCAAAGAAAGTAGTTCCATTTTCTCTTGAAGAAGTTATAGTTTGATCTAAACTATTTGTTCCTTTCAATTCGTATTTGTAAGCGGTTGGAGTTCCCGTTACCGTATCAATTACATCAGTGTTAGTTACATTGTAAGTAACTCCTGTCATATCCCCAAAATTAACAAAGTAACAAGCTTTTAAACCAGCTACATTGTCTTTACAAGGTTCTAAATATCCTAAACTTAAATCACAAGCCATATTTTTATTTTTTAAATTAATTATAAAAAAAGGTGGTGTTTATTGCACCACCTTTAATCTTTTTATTTTCAGCTATTAGTTAGCTGCGTTTGTAATTCCGTAAGTTACGATGTCCTCAATTGCAGCGTACTGAACACCTGCAGCCATTCTCATCACAATTCTTACATTTTGAGAGCCATCAGTTTCTGACATATCAATTACTTTAGCTTCCATTAAATCGGATTCCAAAGAGCAACCAAAAAACAAGTTAGATTTTGTAGTGGCTACTGCTTGTGTAGCAGTTAATCCATTTGCAACAAAAATCTTAACTCCATCCAAAGTTAAACTTCCGTTGTTATACCATTGTGTACCCATTGCATTAGTTCCGTTAGAACCTAAACCACTTGCACCAAATCCACCCAAAGCACGAACGTAAGCTCTTGCAGTTGCTTGAGAAATGTACAAATACAAATCTTCTTTTCCGTAAAGTGCAGCAGGAATAGCATCAACTATTTTTCCTAATTCTGTAATAACAGTTGCAGCAGCAGTAATGTTTGTTGAAGTAGCAGCAATTTCTTGTGCAGTTGGTAAACCAGCATCTAAAGCAATTTTAGTTACAAATCCGTCGAATTGTCCACTTGTAGCAGTAGCACCATTCCAGATAGCAACTTCATTTTGTGCAGCAACTTTTGAAGCTACATAACCTAAAAGGTAGTCTTGAAAAGAAGTAGGTAAATTGTCAAAAGATGAATAACCTTGCTCAATTGATTGCCATGTACTATGAAACGTAGACTTGCAAATTTGTAAATTTACCTGTAAATCCTTTACAGATAATACTCTTTCAGTTAAAGTAACTGTAGATTGTGCATCGAAATCACATGTAGAATTTTTCAAAAGTCCGTCGGTCGAAATTTTCTGCAAAACTTGTTTTGACTTCACATTTGCTAAAATTTCAACTCCACCATTCTCGATAGTAGGAGCTGACAATAAAGCTGCTGCAACGTATTTTTTTGCAAATTCGCCAGCATAAGTAGTAGTTAATGAAACTGTAGTAGCCATTTTTTAAATATTTATTAGTTAGTTTTTAAATAATTTTGCGAAAACAACATCTTCTGTAGTTCTTTCACGTTTTGACGCGATTTGAAAAGAGTTTTTTTCAACTACATTTTCAGGATTATGCGTAATTATTGAAGCAGCAGGAACATTACTTGCTAATTCAACTTTTAATGCTTCAATTTCAGCTTTTAATGCAGCGTTAATTGTTGCAAAATTTTCAACCTCAGCAAAGAAAGTTTCTTTAGATACCGTTTCAACAACTTTTTTAGCTGTAGCTTCCGCCATAACAGGCTCGGTTGCTTCTGTTTTAGGTGCTTCCTCTTCTGCTTCTGCTTCTGCAGGTGCAATTGAAGTAATAATTCCTTCAACTTCAACTACCAATACATCCCCATTTGCCAAAGTATATTCTCCAACAGGCATTGGTATTGCACCATCTGGTGTAACTATTCCAATAGAATAATCAGGAGCAAACTCCTCTGCTTCAACGGTGGTAACCCCATCCATTAAAGTTTGCTGAGCCAACTTAACTTCCATTGAAAGTAATTGCTTAACATTGTTCATTACATTTTTGTAAATCATATTTAATTAATTATTAGTGATTACTCGTGTCGTGTTTGTGTTGGTAACATTTGAAATTGATTGCTCAACTAAACTTCCAACCCCTTGCGCTAATGTTTCGCCCGTGCAACATTCTTTTTTATACTTGCCATCTTTACAAAGGCAACCTCTTTTACCACCTACGGGACTTGTTTTGCTTTTACTTGTCATTTAATAACTCTTTTAGTTGTTCAATTATTTTTTCATTGTTTGATGTCATTTGTACTTTATCCGCAAAATACCCCTCAATTGAAAATCCTTTAATTTCTCCCGCTTTTACCTTTGCCCAAATATCAGAATTATTAACTTTCATTGATAACATCCAAGTTCCTTTAGGTAGACTAAAACCATATTCTTTTGACTTATCCATTTCGGGATTGTCAATTATCCAACTTTCTACAACCGACATATCTTTAATGCTTTTATTGTGCATTAGAGTTACGTTATTTTGATTGCCATTTATTAAAAATAATTCAGATGCTTGTTTTATTGTGTCCTTAGAAAAGAAAACGTTAAACTCGTCTTTACCATTTTTACGATAAATCATTTTGTCAGGAACTAAAGCGGCACCCATTAAAATTCGTTTATCAGTATCGACCTCCGCAAGTTTTATTTCGTGTTGTTCTTTTAATGCAATAAAGTTTTCCTCCGTAGCAGGTCTGTCGACTACACTAATTGCGTCAACTCCGTCGGTGTCTTTATTCAATACTAATTCAAATATTTGCATACTCATATAACGTTTTTTTATTTATTTTGTTTCTAAATTAGACTTAAAGCATTGATAATTAACCTAATGTGGCGTTACTTACTATATTACGATTTAACCCCTGAGCGGTTGTTACATCGCCAGCAGTCACATAAGTTTTTAAAACAGGTGCGCCTTGTTGTTGCATAACTCCTGCGATTTGATTTACACCACTATTCCCTACTACATTGAAACTTGGTGCAGCGGGTGCAGAAGCTCCAGCGCCACCCGCTCCGCCACCACCACTTGGAGCAGAACCACCTCCGCCCAATGCGCTTAAAGCTTTTGCAGTTGCAGCAATAGTACTTGCAACACCTAAACCAGTGCTTATATTATTCATAGCTATAACTGGTATTGCACTAGCTCCAGAGGTTGCTACGGCTTGTGGTGTTGCTAATGCCGCTATATTTGCAGTATTATTTGCTATTATCATTTTAGCAATACCAATTGCGCTTTCTCCTATAACTGCAGCTTTTTGCAATATTTTATTTTTTCCTGCTATTGCAGAAATAAATCCAACCGCATTTTCTGCCAATTTAAATGATGCTTCTTGAATTTCTTTTTTAGCTTGCGCAACTAATTTTTCATTTTCAATTTCTTTATCCGTTCTTTCTTTTTTCTTATTAGCAAAATTTTCATCAATTGCATCTCCAATTAAAGCGATAGCATTTAATGATTCTAATTGTTTTGTCGATGCCTCAGCTTTTATTCTTGCATCTTCTGCAATATTATCTAATTTTGCAATAGATAATTTATCTAAAAATTCCTTTTCTTCTTTTGCTTCTTCTTCTCTTTGTTTCTTTTTTTCTGCTGCTATTCTTTTTCTTTCTTCTGCTTCTTTTTCTGCTGCGTCTTTTTGTTTTTTAGCAAGTTCTTCTTGGTGCTTTCTTTGTTCTTCTCTACGTTTAGCAAGTTCCTCTTTTTCTGCTGCTGTTTGTTCTTTACTTCCAGATTGAAATCTTGCATAAGCTTCTTCTCCACTTTTGACCGCTTTAGAAAAACTATCTTTCATTTGATTAAAACCCTCTTTCGCAGCATCAAAATCTAAAGTGACAATACCTTTCATCATTTTAATATAGCCTCCTCCAGTTTCTTTAACTAAAGTAAATAAACCAACTAAAGCGGAATAAAACAATCCTATCCCCTGAGTAACATAAGGTAAAGCTTTCATTGCTAAATCTAAAAAAGCATCCAATAAAGGTTCGACTGCTTTAAAAATACCTTGAAGTATTTTCTGCATACCATCCAATAAAGGCTTAATTTTTTTCATTGCATTATCATTTTGAGAAAATGCAGCAGCTAAACCACCTAAAGCAATTACTATTAAACCAATTCCTGTAGCTTTTAATGCTGCGCCAAATGATTGTGTAGAAACTTTTAAACTATTTAAGCTACTTCCTACCATACCCAAAGGACCACCAGCATTTTGTAAGCTATCGATCCAATCACTTGACTTATTTTTTGCGGATTTAATTTTGTCCTCTAAATCGTCAATTTGATTGTAAAGGTTTTTAAATTCTTGCGTACCAACATCAACACCTTTTAACTCTCTCTTTAATGCTTTTAATTCACCAATCGAACCCTCAATGTTACTTTTTACATTTAAATTTATTTCTTTCTCGATTGCCATTTTATATTTCTTTTAAGTTGTTTAAATCCTTTTTTAAATGATATTAGCATTTCATTTTTACCTTTTGCAATTTCTATATTTTCAGAAATTCCATAATGTTCGTGTAGCTGCAGTAGTTGTATAATGTTTTTAAGCATTTTGTATTATGTTTATAAATTGTGAATTTCTAGGATTTGTATATTGGATTTCAATTTCTTTAAATGCAACATCTCCTGTAGTGTTAGCTGTAATTGGAATTAAAAAAGTGCCGTCGCTTGTTACGTCTGCGTATAAAGTGCCACCATAAATAACGTCGTATTTTTCAGCGTTCAATTTTAAAATAGTAATTTCTAAATCTTGAGCCGTGTTATCGATATTGAAAACAGATTTTAAAGCAAACTTTCCACTTCCAATATTGGCTACTTCTCTAAAATCGCTTATCAATTCCAAATCTACTTCTCCACTTGTTAAGTCTGTTGTGAAAGAATTAATAATATATTTTTTATCCTTGTAAATTAGTTTGTCGTTTAGTTTAATATCTGAAAGCATGGTAATTGGCATAATTGCCTTAAGTTTAACAATTCGGCAGCGGATGTCATATAGTGCCGAAATATAGTTTTGATACCACAAAGCGAATAATGAATTATTTGTATAGCCATTCATTAACCAACTGCTCTGCTCGTTTCCGAAATTTAAAGAAGCTATGTCGTTATTAATAAATAGTTCGTTTGAAAATCTTTGATAATCGAAAACGCTATCGTAGGTTGTTCCGTTAAAAAATTGAATAGTATTCACAAATGGCGTTGTTAAATCATTCTTATACATAAGTATCGGTTTGGGTTTATAGGGCTTTAAATCCTTGTCTATTAACGTTGCAGTGATAAAGTTTTCGTCAATAGTTTTTTCCCACATTACATCTTCAAAGGGTGATTTAATTTCATAAGTTGCGCTTTCATTTGAAAGGTTATCCTCGTAAAGTAAATCTCCATAATCAAAACCACGATTAAAAGTATTTCTAAAAGCGTTATTTAAAATGCTTTCAGATTTCTCGTGCGCAAAACTTAATTTTTTATAAAGTTTAGTTCGATCAAAATCTACACTATCATTTATTACGAAATTATTAATATCGGTGTATTTTCCGTAGCTGTAGAAAAACTCCAACGGTTCTAAATTGAAAGAAGTTTCAGAAGTTGCAGTAATTGTAAGATTAAAAAGTTTAATAATTCCATTAAAGAAATCTACTACTTTTATGTCTGGCATAAATTTAGAAAGATTTATTTTATCGGAAGTAAATTCTGTAGCTGAATAACCACGTCTATATTGAATTACATACGGAACAACATATTTATATTTTGTGTTTTGCATTTCTGCGTAATACTCCATCGGAACTGAACTCTCAATTTGAAATTTGAAATTTCCGTCTATAACTTCATTTCCTGCAAACCACCAATCTACAAAGGTTAAAGATTGCACCCCTAATAAATTATTAAAAGTAGTTATTATTGAGCCATCCGCATATAAGGGATTATCATACACTCGCATAATTACACGATACTCTATTAAAGCATTTGTAGGAGTAATAACTAAATCTGTTTTTTGATAACCTACATTCGTAGTATTATCCGCAAAAGTCCACTTAACAAAATATTTATCCGTAGCAAAATTAAGCTCAGGAAAATAAGCATCATTTGTAATCCAATTTATAAAAACGGGTTCGGTATAACTTATAGCTTTCTCACTATTCTTACAATATAAATACAATTCACTCCAATACGAAGTATCAAACAAAGTGCTTGTAAAAGTTATGTCATATCTATTCTCTATAAACTCAAATATTTTGCTTACAGGTATAGCAGGAAATAAATCGGAATAAACTACCGAAGTATCAGGACTTGTTCCAATAGTTACATCATAAGCTCCGCCATTTCCATAGGTGTATTGGTGTTGATTACCTACTATTGGATAATAAACATTGTCTGTAGTTGTACCATCAATTCTATTTCTAACCTCTGTAGGTGTGTAATTATGATTTAGTGAGGTGTAATCTAATATTGATAATTTTTCCTCTTTAAATAAGTCTTTAATCTGTTTAACTTTTCCATAAAAAGTAATTGAATAGCTTTCTAAACGATTATTTTTTTCGTTTGCTTTCTCAATTTGTATCTTACCGCTTTTAAACGGAATAGAATTTAACTCAATTATTGCATCGTATCTAATACGTTGGTCAAATCCATCATTAACTCCGCTTTCGTTCCAATAATTAAAAATAATATTATTATTTTTTGATGCAGGAATAGTGAAACTTTGAGTATAATCTGTAAAAACTTTTGAAAGGTCGTTAATATTTTGAACACTTGAAGTAAGAGAAATTTTCTCATCCTTGAATAAATCAATTCTTTTTAACTCGTCTCCTAATTTTATGTAAATTTCTACGCTTACCATTATACAACGTTATTTATTAATTGTGATGCCACCTCAAATTCCAACTCGTAATTAATTACCTTTTCATTTAATCCCGTTTTTAAAAGTTGTGAACTACTTTTTAAAGTGACTGCCTTTGTAACCGTTGCTCCCTCTTCGGTATAAGTTAATAGTAGATTTTCAGAAAGCAATATATCTTTTACATTTTCGTTTTCGCTTTCGTTAACCCATCCCGAATTACATTTAATTGATTTACTTCCATTTTTATTGAAAACTCTTTTTTGTCCTAAAGAAGCTTCATAAATTGGATAAGTAGTAAAAGTATTAGTATTGTATTCCGATCCCTTAGCCTCGATATTTTGAGTTGAATTTTTAAAGAAAGTCATTGATTGCAAACCGCCAAAACGATTAACATAATCTAATTTAATCGGAGTGTATTTTGGCTCGCAAAGATTTACTAAACGAATTTGAAAAACCTTTTCAATTTCTGGATTAACTCCTAAAGGAATTTTAAATATTTGAAAGTAATTTTTTACATCATAATGAATAGAGCTATTTGTAAGTACTAACCTTTTAAATAAATAGCTTCCATTGTTTGCTATTGTTTCAGTGTCTGAAAAAATACCATCTGAAATAACGCATTCATAGTCGCCTCCAAAAGTAGTAAAGTCAAAAATAAAGTCTAACGTAGGAAAATCTAAACCTCTTGTGTAATTAATATCATAAGTAACCTCTTTTGATAATGCAATAAACTCTTTATCTTCTATGTCGTTTGGATTTAAGTAATCAGAATATCCGTTAGTAGAAACATAAGTTGACGTTTCTAATTGGGTGTAAGTAGTGCCATCAAACCAAAATTTAGTTACGTACACTATACAACCAAAATAATTAGTATCTAACGTGTTTAAAGCGTCAAATATAAACGGACTTATATTATAGTAGTTTACTCTATTAGTAGGACTAAACATTTTCTTTTCAATTTCTTTAGCTACTATAAGAGCGACCCCATCTTGAGAGTAAACCTCTAAAAAAATTTTCGTTCCTACCTGGTCAATGTCGCCATCTACTTCAACTATAAAGGGACTTCTGCAATTAAATCTATCCATTATTTTATATCTTTTAGTGTGTATTTCATTAAGTCCTCAACGTCTAAACCAAATTGGTTTATTAAATCTTCGTCAATGTATTTTTTATATCCAGCCTCAAATGGCTTTGTAAAGAATAAACTCGGTCTTAATCCTTTCATATAAATGCTACGACTAATTAAAAATGCAGTATTTTTATAACTCATAAATTTACCGCTTTCCTTATCTCGAAATTGAAAACCTTTTCTTTTAACCCATTGTTCAATTCCTTTTGTTAACCCGCCTTTTTGCCCTGTACCGCTTCCAAATTTAAATGGACTATTTGGAGCACGCATTGATGAAAATTTACCCTTTACCCCTTTGTCTTGAAATTGTCCGTACATTGGCATATCAAAACCCAATTCAAAACTATTCTTTGATGCCTTAACGTTTCCTTTAATTTCTGAATATAGACGCTTAGTATCGTTGTGACCGCCTTTGGTTAAGTTACTACGTGATTGTTGTATCACGTAATCCCTAAACTTTTCAAGCGTCTTTTGTGTGTGTTCTAAATTCATTTAGCAAATAGTCATATCGTTACCACATTCAATTCCAAAAGTCAAAGTCCAGCCTACTATTTTATTTTCAAATCTATCGCTGAAAGCTTCAAAATTTACATTTCCATTTAATTCATAACCTAAATCGCAAAGAGCACCTCTACGTAAAGAAGCGATTAATCGATTACCTATTTCAAATTGACTATTTAAAATATCCGCTTCGTTATCGTTATTATAAAAAACGTCATAATTTGCATCTTTTGATATATCACAAACATCCATTAATAAAACGGAAACGTTAAATACATTTGTATTACCGCTTTTGCTTTGCGTTGCTGTATTAACAACGATGTGAGCTAAAGGAAATATTGTAGCCTTATTCACGTCGACGTTGAAAATATCGCCTTGTGAAACGTTATTAATTATTCCATCCTGTAAAAGTGAATCTTTTAAAACTTCGGTTATTTGATAATAGTTATTCATTTTTTTTGAGCATTGATTGTTCTATTTCTATTTTTTCCTTTTCAAATGTTAGGAACGTTAAAGCACTTGTAAGTTGTAATCTGGAAACTTCATCAAATCTTCTAATATCAGCTTGAGCGAGAGCATAGAAAGAGCTATACCATCCCCACTTAACTCCGAATTGTGCTTGTCGATTAAAGCTTTCACCTGCGGATTCTCCTCCAAATAATTCAGAGAACTGAGTAATAATTCGTTGCTTAAATTGTAAAAAAAAACCATTGCACCAAAAACTACATCCATTGGCATATGTTTCATTACATCGCAATAGGTTATAGTTCCGTTATATTGTTCGATTAGATATTTATCTTTTGACTTGTCGGTAATCGGTCGGTATAAAACAGCCATTGCATTATGCATCTTATCGATTTTACAAAAGTAATTATCCAAGTCGCTGAACTCTCCTAAACTAATTTCGTCAAGGTTTGGAATAAAACCAAAGTTTGTATTTCCTAGTTTAAAAATAGTTTGCAGTTTATGGTCTTGAGTAAACATCGCATTGATACTTGTAGTAATTTCGTTCACGTCTTTTAACGACATATTAGAGGCAACACTCAAAGGTATGTTGCAGAATATCTCTAGCATTTTTAATTGTAGAAAATTGCCCTCCTCGTTCTTTTCAGATATAGAAACAAATCTTTGGTACTGCTCCAAAGTGATTTCATTTAACGAGGTTGGAATAGTGATTTTAACTTTCATAATTATATAACGTTTTAATTGTTTTTTTGTAGTACTAGTAGATGAAATAACTTCCTTTGTTTGGATTTGATAGGTTAAAAAATACATTGTACCGGATAGCATCGATGCTATGATTGAAATTATCACATACCAATCCTGACTTCTTATCTGAATAAATGTAATTGTTTAACTCCTTTGCTATGTTTGTCGAACTTGGCTCAACTATTAATTCATAATCCTGCATTAATGCGATTCCAGCGCTTATACTTCCTGCTCCCTTTTCAGTTGCTTTGATATTACAACCGTTGTTTTGCATTTCAGCAATCAAACGAGGTTCAGCACTATCCGCAATTATTAATTTATCACTACAAATCCTTTTATTTATAATTGATATTTCGGACGTTGTTAATTTTGGTTTATAAAGGTGTTCAAATAAATAGATTTTC
>Ga0196901_1000563_pt1 | contig 19330 bp, 29 predicted proteins | sample CB_VirMetaG_FD_169099 | JGI IMG/M metagenome (GOLD analysis project Ga0196901, IMG submission 169099) | Freshwater to marine saline gradient viral communities from Chesapeake Bay - CB_1504_1 Viral MetaG (v3) (version 3) | ecosystem: Environmental > Aquatic > Marine > Coastal | place: USA... | reverse complement strand
GGTGTGGGCGGCACGGCAAGCCAGGCCGGTGCTGGTGTTGGTTTAAGCTCGGCGCTTGGCCGATCTTTGACTACATCTGGAAACGTTCAGGCACAGGCGTTGCAGGACGCAGCAATAAATCGTGAAAATAGGCGGAACCAGTTAATATCAGGCCTGGCCGGTTTGCCGTCATTTATAGCCTCACAGACTGGCTATGGTGGCATAAATCCCGTAAGCCCTGGGTCTGTGTTTAGCAGGCCGCAATTCACACCGACAGGCACACCTATAGGATTTTAAGGGGTAGGATATGGCACAATTACAACCAGTACAAGACCTTTTTGGACTCGGCAGGCTTGCCAGTACAATCAGGCTTAACCGGCAGGAAGAAAGACAGCGCAGGCTCGATCAGCAACAGGCAGAACTTGCAGGGTTGCAGCGGCAAAACTTACAACTTGGCATACAGCAGAAACAGGCAGGTCTTGCAGGGTTGCAGCGGCAGCACCAGATGAGACAAGGGCTAATTGATGCTGTACGGGGCGCAGAAAAACCAGACCTTGCCGCTTTTGAATATCTCAAGCAAAATGACCCTGTCCAGGCTCAAGAGTTTGGCGGGAAAGCTTTTGAGCGAGCTAAGCAAATCATGAGTGTCGGCGGCGCTAAAGCGGCGTCTGACTATCTGAAAAATACTATTGGTGTTGACATACCGGTGTTGCAAGAAGATAAAACAACAGCGACAATTGACCTTGGAGACAGAATACAAATAATTAATAAAGCAACTGGTGATATGATCAGAGAAGAAGTAAAGGGGGCGCCACCAAGAACACTAACACCTCAACAGAAGGCGTTTGAGAAATTAACACCTGAAGAAAAAAAACAGACATTTATTAAGGGTCAAAGGACAACCCGGTTTAATGCCGAGACGGGTGAATTTGAAATTATAGAGGGTAAGGCACCTGAGCAGACAAAAGGCAGGACTCAGGTTGATAAAGAGTTCGGCAAGGATTTTTCAAAAATAATTACTGGCGGGCTTGCAGATTCATTAAAACAAGTCGGACAGCTTAAGGATGCAATAGAATCATTAGAATCAGGGCGTAATATTACAGGGCCAGTAGTTGGTTTTACACCGGATGCCATTCTAACAATATTCAACCCAGAAGCTATTGAGACACGCGAAGCTGTTGAAGAGGTTGTGCAGCGCAATTTGAGGGAAATCCTTGGCGCACAATTTACAGAAAAAGAAGGTGAACGGCTTATTGCAAGGGCGTTTAATCCTAAGCTTGAAGAGCATGTAAATGTAAGAAGAGTCAAAAACCTTCTAAAACAGATGGAAATAGCAATACAGCAAAAACGAGATGCATCTGAATTTTTTAGGCAGAATGGGACATTGACAGGATTCACCGGGAAGTTACCTGTATTGAGTGATTTTGAAAACCTTGACGACGACAGGGGCGGTTTGAACGTGAATAAAAATGTTGTTTTAAAAGCTCATCCTGTTTTTGGAGATGTTACAGAATCGGATATACAGAAAACCATGGAAAATAATAATATGACGCGAGAGCAAGTTCTTCAAAAATTGCAGGAGTTAGAATAATGGGGCGTGATTTATTCAAACAAGATGCGGGCCGCGATCTTTTAGGATCAGGCACAGCACCAATTGTAAGTGCTTCAAAGTCTGTAAGGGCAAGAAGGGACATTGAAAGCCTGTTGAAACCTGAACCTGACGAGTTCCAAAAGATTGCAAGAGAAACCGGGCCGGTTGAGGCAGGGTTTGCCTCTATGGGTCGAGGCTTGTTTAAAATAGGCCGCGCATTAGGGCTTGCAGAACCGGCCTCAGAAGCAGAACAAAAGGGATTTGCTGCTCTTGAAGAAGAGAGGCCAATATCAACCGCGGTAGGTGAGGCAGTCGGCGGTGCGTTGCCTTTCGCAGCCGTGCCGGTCGGAGCCATTCCAAGCACGGCATGGAAAACAGCAGCCGGGGCAACGCTTGGGGCAATAGAGGGTGGATTAATAAGGAGGGGTGAAGGTGAAACAGAAACGGAGCAAATTAAAGGAGCGGGTATTGGCGGCATTATTGGGGGTGGCGCTGAGGCTTTTTTACCTGTCGCTGGCCGCATTGGCGGTAAGTTAATCAGGCGTTTTCTCGGAAGAAACCCCAAAAGCGCCATATTGACTACGGAGGGGTTGCCAACAGAGGAATTGTTAGAGGCCATGGAAAAGGCCGGGTTGTCATTTGATGATTTAAAAGATACAGCGATAGATTTAATCGGTGGTGTAGAGCGTGGCGCTGTGCCTGATCAGAAATTGAGAGCCGCTCTGTTTGAAGAACTTAAAATACCGGCCACAAAGGGTGATATCACTCAGGATTTTGCACAGCAGGCAACAGAAGCAAGGCTGTTTGAGGCTGCGGCAGATCCGTTCGGCGATCCAATCAGGAGCTTAAGACTACAACAAAGCCAAGGCTTAACCGGAAACCTTGACTCGTTGATTGAGAAATCAGGCGTGCCGGAGAACCTTGGTTCAAGCTTAAAAGAAGCACTTTCAGGCCGGAAGAGTTTTTTGAGAAATCAGAAAAACGCACTTTATAAAGCAGCCATAAAGTCAGCTGATGAAGTTGAACAGCTACCATTCCCGACAATCGGAATAGAAAACGCAATTCCAGATCAGCGCACTGTATCAAGGTTGACTAGGATACAGGGCAGCCAAGCAGATGCGGCTCTTGATCTTATTGCAGAGTTTGGCATTGACAAATCAGAAAAAGCCATAAAGCGGCTTGAGGCAAAGAATATAGAGCCCATTGAATTATCATTGCAGAATTTTGAAGACTTCAGGGCAGCATTAAACCAGATTGAACGTGCAGACACGACCGGCGCATCATCTGTGATTATTGGTCCGATTAGGGAGGCCCTTGACAGTGAGGCCGACAACATTGTTAATGTCTTGCTTGATGCAGGCGTGACCGACAAGAAAATAATTGATAAGTTTAAGGCGGCAAGGAAAATAACAAGGCAGCTTAAAACAGAATTCAGCCCAGAATCAATAACAGGTCGCTTGATAAACACAAAACGCGATGGTGTGACGCCTGTAATTGAGGCTAGCAAGGTTTTTGACAACATTGTCGGAACAAACAAACCAACAGAGTTGCTTGAAAGAACTATAACCAGCCTGAAAAAATCTGGTCCGAAGGGTGTCCAGGCTATAGGGGATTTGCAGGCTGCGACAGTGCTTGACTTGATAGAATCTGCATATAAAGCTGAGACAAGAAAGGTCCAGGGAGTAAAAACATTTGGAGGCGTACCGTTTAACAAAAGAATCAATCAAATTGGTGATGAAAAACTAAATTTGATATTCAGCACAAACAAAAATTTACTAAAAGAAATAAAAAAAGTAGCGGCTGCGGCAAGTGCAATAACGCCACCTTCTGGAGCGGTCCCGAAAGGATCAGCAAGCGTTATTCTTGACACACTAAACAAGGCCGGTATTATGTCTATTTTGGGCAAAATACCGGGAGGGGGGTTGTTTGCCGAAGGTGTAACAAGGCTTGCTGAAGGCCAGGCGAACAGGGCAGCATTAAGGCAGGCCCTTGACGCAAGGCCGGAGTTAAAAAAAACCGTAGGGTTGATACAGACCGAATTGCCATCATTAATGGTTGCTTTCGGCTTAACTGGATTAGATAAAGAGGACACACAGCAATGAAAAGGTTTCTAATTGTATTAATACTTTTATTCACTGGCATATGTTTTGCAGCTGAGGACGCAAAGCAAATTGATTTTTTATTATCCGGTTACAGAAACCCGACGACCGACGAAGTTCTTTCAGGTGGCAAGGTTTACACGTACCTTGACGGCACAAGCACGCTATCTGCGTTGTGGACTGATAAAGATAAGGGCGTGACCGCAGCGAACCCGGTTATACTCGACTCAACCGGTAGAGCCGAAGTTTACGGCGATAATATTTATAAATTTGTCATATATGACTCTGATGACGTTTTAATTGAAACAATCAATGGCCTTGAATACAAAACTGCAACAGCCATTGCAGATCAGGCAAGCGATTCAATTGTCTCTGATAGCGCTTTTGATTCAACAACATGGAACGGTGTAACAACGATTGCACCGTCTAAAAATGCCGTAAGGGATAGGATAGTGCTCGAAGCAAAGGAAACGCTCACAAACCAGGGCGACCTATTAACAGCGTCCTCTTCGAAAGTCTTGGCGAGGCTTGCGATAGGTCTTGCAAACGAAAAACTTTTCGTTAACACAGGTGCAACGGGGTACGAGTTCGGAAATGGCATTAATCTTATATCTGGCACAAGGGATCAATCACTTGCGAACGGCAATTTAAGTCTAACAGGGGCCGGGTTCAAACCGTCAGGCGTTGCACTACTATCAATAGATGCTGATACTGCCGAGGTTTCAATTGGTTTTGCAGTGTCAGGCACTGAATTTTGTGTTTACAATCGGCATGATGCCGTTGCGGATACATGGAGCAATGATACAAACATATCTGTATTGCTTGATGGTTCTGGCGTTTCCGTAACGGCATCACTATCATCATTTGATGCTGATGGCATCACTCTTGCGATAACAAAAGCCGGGAGCCCAACCGGCACGTCAAATTATTACGCCTTAGTGTGGAGATAGAAATATGAAAAAGCTGTTTATAATCCTTATTATATTATCATTTGCAGTGCCGTCTATGGCACGTATTCACACGGTTTGTGTGAGAAATTTAGACGGAACACTTGTTTTCAGCAATCTTGGACGTGTTGACCACACATCTATGTATGATATGGCTGCAACATATGGGTTTACGCCTGACCAGGTTGATATTATCGAGCTTGACGACGAACAATTCAAAGCCCTTCTTGTGTTCTCAAAACAGGCAGAGCCTGGGGCGTCTGAAGAGGAAGAAATAAAGGCACTGAAACAAGACCTTAAAACTATGGTTGCATGGCAATTCAGAATGATTTTAGAAATGTATAGGGTCGGAAGGTTAAACGGAATTTGGGATAGCGCAGATTTCAGCGCCGAGATAAGACAGAAGGCGGTCGAGTGGGAATCTAAACTCAGCCGCCTTCAGGAATTGGGGGAATAATGACGGGGATCAGTCGTAAAGGGCTGACCCACACCGTGGACAAAATTCAAAATCGTTAAAAGTTTTGTAATGACCGCAGTAATGGCACGGCCCTTTATCGATCTGCATCTGATTATTACACGGCCCTTTGAATGTGTTTACAAAAGTTTGAATTTGCTCAAAAGACACGTAGTCGTAAGCAGTTGCACCACAATTACATTCTACCTCAAACAAAGAATCACCTGTTCCGTTCGGCTTGTAGAGTGTCGTTTTTCCTATTTCCAAGTATTCCATTTAAACCTCCTGTCCGTGTAATGCGCCGCATCACCCGCCGCGAAGCGTGACGGGTGTATGGGCTTATTTGCGGGTTGAAGCCGCGTTTTTACGTTCACAAACGGCGTCTATACTCCACTTAAAATCATTGTTTTTTTCGGCCTCAACACAACAAACGATGCATTTTTCATATACAAAAATACACGCTGCCTGTTCGGAATCATTTTCCCAATATCTCTTGCAGTTTGGACAAATCTTATTTTGATCCATTTTTTTCTCCGTTCAGCGGCTTGCTCGCCTGTAATTAGCGGATAACCGGCTTGCCCGTGTTGATGTTTTTATTATGTGCCGGTCTTTCCCGGCTGTCATGTCATTTGTCTCACCAAAAGACCTATCACGGATTCGAACCGCCTCCCTTCGCACCAGCCCTCGACAAGCGAGCAGGAATCGAACCTGCCCTTTCGGTTGTGCCATTAGGCACAGAATGCTAAAGGTCTGCGGCTGGCGTAGCCTGCCCGTAGCAACTTTTTATTATAAATCGTCTTCGTCATTTTCAAGGTCGTAATCGCGTGCCAACTCTTTCGAATATGGCTTTGCACGATAGTCTGCATTTGATTCAGCATCTTCACGCCAAGCTTCGTAGGCTGCTCTATTCGCTTCTTCCGCTGACTCAGCTTCTATGATATCAGCACTCTCACCATATCCAGCGTCCCAAATTATGATAAATTTTTCCATGTTAAATTCTCCTATAAGATTTATAATGTAATGATGAGTGGCGCGTCTTTTCAGCGTCCATCTCTATTATTTTATTGGCGGGTGCGTGACCCGTTTTCGGCGTAAAACAGTTTGTATCCGTCAGACACAATCAGTTTGTTTGCGTCTTCGATCTTCTTGAAAACGTACTTTTCAAAAGCTTGCAGCTCCGGCTTGAACATATCCCCGGCAGTACTTATATCATCTATAATTTGGTACAATTTGGATTCGATGCTTTCCTCATCGACCTCTCGAAGTCCTGAAAAATCAGGTTCACATTCTGAAATTGCATCTAATATAAGCTGCCTACCTTCTGATATCGGTTCTGTATGACAATCATCGCATGCCCAAATTGCCGGGGTCTCACCCTTTGAGTTGGCTCGGTGTAAATTTCCATCCATTACTGACTTGTCGCATTTACAGGCGTCCATTGAATCAACGTAATTGGACGGCTCTTTGAGGATGGCAAGGGCCTGCTCCAAAGCAACAATCCCACCATGGAACTGCTTTGCTGTGAGTTTATCATTCTCTTTTATGGATATACCTTTGCAGGCCTTCCACTCTTCTAACAATGCCTCAATTTTTATTAATTTACTCATAGTCCGCTCCAATAAGGAGTTATACGGTTCCGTATAACCCGCGTTTTTGTTTGTTATCCGCTTTATTTTTAGATTGATTTTAACAAGAAATAAAAAACTTCCTGGCCGTCATTGGTAAATAACCTCTCGGCTGTCTGCCAGCATTCACCCAATCGCTGTAAGACTCAACGAGTTCATTGTACCGATTAATCACATCTATTTTGCGTTCAATCGGTCCGTAATCAATCCACCACGGCTGGCACAAATACGGCTTTTCTTTAGATGCTACAAGAAAAATCATGCCGTCGCATGCGCCAAGTTTCGCGTTTACGGCCTCAGCATAATGAATCTCCTGTATCCAGTATTTAGTTTGAGTCATGCATCCAAACTGCTTAAAGTTCGCAGTTGTCTTGATATCAAACAGATAAACTTTTGATTTCGGTTTTGCAAAGCAGTCAATAAGTGCCTTTTTTTCGACACCATTTTCTTCCCAGACAATCGGAACCTGAAATTCCGCATTCTTCAGTAAGCTTTCAACTCTGACCCCCTGAACCTCCATTCTTAGCATGTTCAACAAATGGATCTCTAAAAGTCCTGCGGATTCTACCGAAACCGGTATTTTTCCAGGATTGGCTTTACATGCGTCAAGATAGGCGTGCTTTGTCTTTGATCTCTTGTTTAAGGAACCATCCTTGTTGATGTCGTATTGATCGTTTATGGTGTCTTCTTCGATCCACTTTGGCAGGTCATCCGGCATCTTCCCGGCAAGGTCAGTTATAAAATAATAGTCACTAAACATGTTTCCGCCCTGGCAAGCGTCCTGCAACATCAACTCAAACTGTTTGCCGTATTCGAAATAGCCCTTATAGCCAAAATCCATAAGTGCATGGTCCGGGCTGTCTATGCCGTCATTATAATAAGCAGCAAGCGCTGAGTAATTAATTGCCTGGTATTCCCGGTATTCCTTCTCAGTCATCGCCATCGTCATCATCTTCCTCCTCCATAGGACAGTTTAAATTTGGTGGTTTGCGACAATCTCCATTGTTAGGGCCAGACTGTTTTTCATATGGGCAGTTCATTCCATAGCACATAACTAATCCTTCCGTATCGTGTTTGGGTGTACCTGAAAATGTAAGTGATAGCCTTGCCCTGAATCGTGGAATATGCAGCACTTCATTTCTGGGCGCTTAGGATCATACACCCATCTTTTGTTTATGTAATCCTCTACGACAAGGCCGAAAAACGAGTGTTTGCAGCTCAAATCGAGCCCACGTAGTGGCAGCATGCCATGGACGCCGTTATCGTTAATTCTGAATAGGCTTGTGGCCGTGAATTCTGCTGCAAGGTCACGCTCAAGCCTAACGGCCATAACTCTTAACTTCGGGTGAATAAAAAACAACTGCTTGATATCAATTTTCATTTTTCCTCCGTTATTGTTTATACATCATATTGATTAATCTCGGTCACTTGTAAAAGGCCTTGAAAACTCATCTTCCATCACAATCGCGGTAGCACTGGCCTGCTGTGTCACATAGTCTGTGTTCCACCATCCAAATTTGTCTTTAACAATAATAATTGAATCATCATCATATGGCTCAAGAGCCTTTATCAATTCTGCCTTTGTCATTTTTCGGACCCCTTTCAAGTGGTTTTAATTTTGATTTTTTATGCCTGTTTTTATAAGCGTCAAGTAACAACTTAGCCCGCTTTCAAAAAAGTGTGTGACATTTGTTCTTTTTTGATTTTATCCATTGGTCTTTATCTTTTATAAAAATTAACATCTACATAATAAAAACCATGTATCAATCAGTTTGTCAAATACTTTTTTTAAATATTATCATAATTAATATTGACACAGCAAAAAATAATGTGTAATGTCCAAAATAAAGGAGGCAAATTATGACTTTAAAATGTAAAAAATGCGGTCACGAATGGACGCCACGGACAACGAGCCCGGCTGCATGCCCGGCGTGTAAAAACTACAATTGGGACAAGGAGAGGAAGAATGATAAAAAAGCAGAAAAACGAACTCGTTAAAGCAGAAGAAAAGTCGCCAACAATTGTTGAATCTGGCGAGATTGGCCTTTACCTGGATACAGCCAAGTTTGAGCACGGTTGGCGCGTAGCAAACATGCTGGCATCTTCAACAATGGTGCCTAAACACTTCCAAGAGAATGTAGGCAACTGCATGATAGCCTTAAATCTTTCTGCAAGGGTTGGCCTTGACCCGTTCATGCTCATGCAGAAAATGGGCATTATTCAAGGCAAACCGGCACTTGAGGCACAGCTAATAATTAGCCTGGTAAACCGGACAGGACTTTTTACCCCTATTGACTATGAATTAACAGGTGAAGGTGACGAGATGCAGTGCTATGCATACGCCACCAAGTTATCAACAGGAAAGGAGCTTAAGGGTCCAGTTGTGTCAATTGATATGGCAAAAAAGGAGGGATGGTATGGCAAGGCAGGGTCAAAGTGGAAGACTATGCCGGAATTAATGCTAAGATACCGGGCCGCATCATTTTTTTGCTCTGTTTATTGTCCAGAGGCAAAACTTGGCATGCTGTCAAACGAAGAGGCGCATGACATTAAATTCGAGAAAGAAGAGCCAGCGCAGAATATGGCTGACGATTTCAAAGAAGATCCGCCAAAGGAAGTTGGCAATAAGAAAGCAACGGCGGTTAAAAAAGAAGAGCCTAGGCATCGCAACACAGGCTCAAAGCTCGACAATATGCAAAAACTTAGCCCGACAGCTTTCGGCATGGTTGTTGATGAAGTTGGCATGCCGAGAAGTGCAGACGACTTTGAAAAGTTTTGCATCCGGTTCGAAGAGGTTCTGGACTCGTGAAACACGTCTCACTTATAAACGCGTGAACCGCATAACTCCTTATTGGAGCGGACTATATGAAAATTTATAATGTGTGGAACAAGACCACCTCAATATTTTTTGAGGATAAAGAGGACGCTGTAGATTTTGCAGGTAGCCACGGTATTGCATGTGGTCTTGATGTAGAAGAAATCACAGTAATACCAAGCTCTAAACAGCCGTCCAATTTGGAAAATGCAACGGATGCCTTGCAGTGTCCAGAGTGCGAACAGAACGGTGAATCTGGAATGAATTTTTGTGCTAACTGCGGTCGCCAGTTATGGCACCGCTGATTTTCTTATTCTTCGCATAGGAGGTTTCAATGAAAGACGTAATATTTACTATATGTGTAATTTGGATACCAGTAATTATAATTTTTATTAATGGTGAGAGATTGAACAGAAAAAATAAAAAGATAATTGACAGTATAATAAAGGGTAGTGGAAGCGAAGAATAAAAACATGAACACGTACATCGCTACGCTCGACGGTTATGTACGTCATTGGAGCGGACTATGACAAGAATTGAAATGATTGAACTTTTCATAAATGACTGGAAGGCCGTCGAAGAACAAGACAAGGCTTTGGGTCTGGAAAAGCAAGAACAATATGCAAAAGGTAGGAAAGACGGGTTGATGTCGGCCCTTGAAATCTTTAAAAGGCCGTCCAATACTCAGATGCAGACGGATGCCTGTCCTATACATAAATACTGTAAGCATTATATAAAAGACGGGTGCGGGTCTGAGCCGTGTGGTGTTTTCGAGCCATGGCCCCGCTGATCCCCGTTATTGGAGCGGACTTATGAAAAATTTTAAAGTGATAGAGCAATTATTAGAAAAGTGGAAGGCCAGCCGGGATAGTGCATATGCTAACTTTGATTGGCGTGTAAATGGTGCATATGCAAACTGCGTTAGTGATCTAGAAATGGCCCTTAGTATTCTCAAACAGCCGTCCAATACTCAGATGCAGATCGACAGCGCTAAGAGCCAATATGATGAATATATATGCGTTAGATGCGGGGAAACAATAGAGGATAGGTTGCGAGTTGGATTATGTCCGCGCTGCGACTGATCCCCGTTATTAAATTTCTTGGAGGTAATAATGGACGAAGGAACAGTGAGAATGCAGGCTCAAATGTATGCATTGGTTGCGGAGATGGAAGAAATCAAAGCTAACATTAAGGCAATGGAATATGACAACTTGGAAAGAGAAAGAAACGATGAAGCTTTAGCTTGGCCGGGTTCAATGTTTCAGGAAGCGTCCGAGGCTTTGTCTAAACTGTCTTGGAGATTTAAAAACGAAATTTAATCAGCTATTAGGCCGACAGGAGGCAAAAATGGATTTAGTAATACACATAAAATGTTCCAGTGATGATGCACATCAAAAGATTGAAGATATATGCAAAGATAGTGATGATCTGTTTATTGATGAAGAAAATTCTTGGGATAGTTGGGTTGCTGAACGGCGGCCTAATTTTGTTAATGCACCGGACAGCTTAAAGCCTGTTTTATTTGAGGGTGTTACATATTCGATGGAGTATGTAGACGCTGAAACTGTAGTATTTACACGCTGCCGGTGATACCGGTATTATTTGAACTTAGACATTACATAGACAGGTGGTTTTATGAAAGATTTAAGAATAGATGACACTACACTTCATGCACCAGACAATGATGGTGATGTTGAGATTGAGATGTGGACTGAAGAGAGTGGTAATAGTAGTGTGTGGGTGCCGTTTGATGTTCTGGAGAAGTGGGTGACTTCTATTAGGGGGAAAAAAGAAAAAAAGAACCACTGCACACCAATACACACAGGCGACGATATTGTATGTTCAACATGCGGTCAACCATGCTCGTTTGCGCCTGGTGAAAAAATTATATGTAAAGGAAAAGAAGTTGAGAGCACCAAAAGAAATAGCCGAGGCGTACAAAAAGCACAAATATAAAGCCAAGTCTGCAACGATTGACGGCATAAGGTTCCAAAGCACAAAAGAAGGGGCCCGGTATCAGGATCTTAAGTTAATGGAAAAGGCCGGGCATATTACAAACCTTGAATTGCAACCTAAATTTCGATTACAGGATGGTTTTTCTTATATGGGTACTCGCATAAGGCCTATAGTCTATATCGCTGATTTTCGGTACAAAAACAGCGACGGAATGATGGTTGTGGAGGATGTCAAAGGGTTTAAAACGCCGGAATACAAAATTAAGAGGAAATTGTTTTTAAAAAAATTTGGGGATCAGTTTCTTTTCAGGGAGATATAATGCACCTGGTTTACATATTGATTTTAATGTGGGTTGTGGCCGTCGTTTTTCTTATTATCGGCTATAACCTGCCAAGGGAGTAAGAATGGTCACATGTAAAAAATTTCACGCGACAATACCGGAAAAAACGTGCTATGCAAGGCAAAAAGCGTTACACAGATTCAAGAATATGCACCACGGCATGCAGCGGTTTGCACAAAACAACATGACGTATGTCAAATATGTTGGGTGCAGGGGCTGTGAGATCGGGCTTAGGGTTTTTAATGGTAAATAATACAATATATAAACTTTCCTGGCTGGCAATCGCCATCAGGGGCAAGAATAAAAGATAAACACCAACGGTTGAAATGCCGTGGAACCAAAAAGGGATTAAAAAATGCCACTGAAAAAATCAAAAGGGAATATGTACCCATGGGTAACTCACATGCACGCACACCTTGGCGGAGAATGTCCTCACGAATGCGTTTACTGTTATGTGGATAATCCGAGATTCGGAAGGCCTGATAGGTATAAAGGCGCTTTGCGACTTATTGATGGCGAATTAAAGGTGAAATATGGGTCAGGCAAGACAATATTCATAGAACACATGAATGATCTTTTTGCAGCAACTGTTCCGCAGCACTTCATAAACCGTATAATTATGCACTGTTTGGAATGGCCAGAAAACACTTATGTTTTTCAGACAAAAAATCCTGAGCGATACCTTACAATGGACGCCTTATTCCCAGAGAACAGTATATTCGGGACAACGATTGAAACAAACAGAATAATCAACGGAATCAGCACTGCCCCATTACCAGAAAGAAGGCTTTGGGCAATGGAAGAACTCACCGGAAGAAAATTCGTCACAATAGAGCCTGTCCTTGATTTTGACGTTGATATCCTGGCCGGATGGATTGACAGAATACGACCTGAATTTTTAAATCTCGGAGCAGACAGCAAGGAGCGAGATCTGCCTGAACCAACGGTTGAAAAGATAATGGCCCTGGTTTCAAAACTGGAAGAATACGGCATTGAACTCAGGGAGAAGCACAATCTTTCGCGGCTGAAACCGTGAAACATGAAGAACTATTCAGTGTGATTTATGATGTAAACATATTCGGAAATACCGAATTTTTATAATGTGGTTTATCAAAGGTAAACCATAATTAAAATTAACTACTGACATATAACCCATAAAAAAGGACAACAAAATGAAAAAATCAATATTACTGATGGCCGCTATGGCATGCCAAAAAGTGTATGAAAAATCAATAACCATAGGCGCATCAACCGATTACGACGTCTTCGATGATGATCCAGAATATCAAATACTGGCTTTCACCGGGTCAAGCTTGAAGTTAAACGGGTGGAAAAATATATTAAATACAATCACAGATTGGATGTGGAACGCGACCCTGTTGTGGCGCGATAGTGTTAAGCTCTGCAATTATGTTTCTGTTCACAGGGTACGGAAAGTTTTTACACCAGACCCAAACAAAAAATTAATCGTAACCGGTCACTCTAAAGCTGGCCCTAACGCTCCTTACTGGATACACAAGTTCGGGCGCTCCGGTGACATTGGGGTTAGTATCGAGGCACCACCGGCATTCAGAGGCACTTTCCATGTTGATAATTGTATAGGTATTATAGACCCAAACGATCCTGTTACAAAAATGGGAGAACTTACTTTTAACCATCCGGATATTCAGTTTTTTTATCTCCCGGATGATGGCGGCATTGATATAGACGATCATAGAATTGAACGTATTATATCATTTTTAAAAAATAATCCGGTTGATATCTGATAAAATTAAATTCAAAGAAATATCGAGACAGACAATTTTCAAAAAGTTATTGACATATATTTTTTGCTTGGCTATATAAACAATATCATTAATATAATTATTTTGGTTTATAACATATAAAATATATTGGAGGAAATATGAGGATGGCAATAATAACAGAATTAGAATTCTGGACAATACTTGGTTGTGGAATTTTGATTGGTCGTGTTTTGGGTGTCTTCATCTGCTCATTAATATAATACATAAAATATCGCGGGGTCCGCTCGTTCACGGCCTGTTAAATGCCTGGATTGTCGGATCGAGAGTGCCAGGACATGGACCCCGCTACCAGACAAGGAGTGGCTATGTCTACAAAACTAAAATACATGCCGACCACAGGATCAAATGCTGGCAGGCGCAATAGAAAAAGAATAGAGGAGTATTTGAGAAAGAACCCAGAGTCAACAGGGGTTGAGATTGGGAAGGCCCTTAATCTTTCCCTGCCGGCTGTTTATTCTCATTTAAAAGAAATATCGAGACAGACAATTTTTTAAAAAGTTATTGACATATATTTTTTGCTTGGGTATAGAAAGAATATCTATAAATCATATAAGGAGAGTCTTATGTCAAAGAATATCGTGTATGAGCCGCTGTCCGGAGCTGCGGCTGGCAGAAGAAACAGAAAGCGGGTAAAGGAATATTTGGAAGAAAATCCAGGCGCAACTGGTGTTGAAATATCCAAGGCGCTTGGCCTAAGTCTTGTAACTGTCTATAGCCATTTGAATAGATTTAGAAAAAGGTGAACCAATGAACGGGCAAATAAAGGTTCGTAATTGGGATAAATGGCAATCGTATAGGAAGGACCGAGGCCAACCACCTTGGATTAAAATCCACCGCTGTGTAATGCGTAATCTTGAGTGGGTTTCATTAACTGACGCAGAGCGCGGTCAACTTGTCGCCATATGGTTGCTCGCTGCGGACCATGATGGCGTCATCCCGGCGTCAAGCAAGATATTGCAGAAAATTTGTTTTATGAGCAGCGAACCAAATATTAATAAATTCAGGGAGTTGGGGTTTTTGTGCCACACTGACGTCAATGTGACGTCAACGCGACGCCAACGTGACCAACCAGAGACAGAGACAGAGACAGATACAAAAGCAGAGGCAGAGACAGATAATGAGCATTTTAACCCGTTAGATTTTTTTGAATCGTTCTGGAATTTGTATGATAAAAAAGTTGACAGAAAGAAGTGTGAACAAAAATTTAAAAAACTGAAGCATAAAGATGTTGATAAGATTTTTTCAACCGTTGAATTGTACATAAAGGCAAACCCGGATAAGGAATTTAGGAAAAACCCATTAACATATTTAAACGGTGAATGCTGGATGGATGAAATAATCTTCAAAGAAAAGAACAATGGTAATGGTGGTGATTATGTCTTTTGATATTGAAAAGTTAAAAGATCTATTAAAAGCCGTTTTTGATCTTATAGATCCTAAAAGGAGGATGAGCAAAGACTCTCTTGATCTTTGGTATCTGTGTTTGAAAAAGTATGATTTTAAGGAGGTTCAAGGCGCTTTTTCTAAATACATTCAACAACCAGGCAAAGGCCAGTATGTGCCAAAGCCTGCCGATATAATTGAAATATTGTCAGGCTCTTATGAATCAAACGCCATGCAAGCCTGGTCAAAGGTCGAAAGATCGATCTGTCAGGTTGGCGCTTATAGTGATGTTTGTTTTGACGATCCTCTTATCAATCGAACAATCCAAGATATGGGGGGGTGGATAAAATTGTGTCAAACGGATGAAAAAGAGTTAAAATTCAGGGCTATCGAGTTTCGTAATAGATATCAATCTTACCGAGGTTCAAGCAAAATGCCAGCATACCCAAAGCTTCTGTATGGTATTGCAACGTCAGAGAATAGTGGCAAAGAACTTGAGTATAAAGAAAATCCTATTTTTGTTGGAAACAAAGAAAAGGCGGCTATAACCTATCAGGGCGGTAAGAAGATGAATAGCCTTGAGATAAGCGAGGGGTTTGCTGGTATTAAGTTGCCACAGATTGGGTAGGCATAAAACAGGCATATTGACCCGGATGATGTTGATTGATGGTATTAACGCATAAAATGGTGATATTTATAACCAGTGACGGATAACTCCTTATTGGACGGACTTATGAATAAAATACAAGAAATAAAGCTTAGGTGGGAAGAATGGAAGGCAGCTTTGTTTGAATGCGACAAAGAGAAATATCCAGAAGGATATGCAAAAATAGAAGGGGTTGTTTTTGGGTTAGACGCTGCCCTACATATTCTCAAAAGGCCGTCCAATACTCGAATGCACGTGGACACAAAGCCCTGTGCAGAATGCGAAAAAGAACGAAAAAACTATCCCTGGCCTCCCTTCTGCAAATGGTGTGGAAGGTCTTTGAGCCAGTGATCCCCGGCATTCTTCGCCTACAAAGGAGGGCTAAAATGATTGCAGATTTAAAACAACCGGCCAAAAACTGGATCGCAGACAACTTAAATAATTTTCAGACGCTTATTAATAATGGGGACGATCCCTCAATGGATTTAAATATCGGGGGATGTGTTATCCAAATAAGACTTATGAAGGTGCCAGGACTTTATGAGCGATTAGAAATAAATATCGGTGGAAGCGAAGAATAAAAAGTTGCAATGGATATCGCTTCGCTCACCAATGAACTTAGATGTTATTTTTTCAGGAGGAACAAACAATGAATAGAATACGACAGTGTGATGGTTGCCCTAATGATGGACGCTGCCAATACCAAGATCTAAATGATTGTCAGTGCTGCGAACAAGAGTTGATGCAAGACTATTATGCAGATCAGGACAGGCAACTTGATGGAGAAACGATTTGAAAAAATAATCAGCTATTGCAGACGGGCGCAAAAAGACGCGCCGCTGAACTGCGTATTACACGGACAGGATGAAACATGAAAAAACTAATTTGTGCAGGATACGCACTCACAGGTCTTATCGGGTTAATACTGGCAATGAATGAAGACGCCAACCACATAAACTTTATTGGATTGGGTATTTTTGTTTTCTCAGTGTATTTCGGGAAAAAATATTGTTGTGCAAAATGGAACTCTTAAAAATTATAATAACAATTTTTTTGTGTGGCTTTATGGCTGTGGTTTATGCCGTAAGGCTTATGCAAATATTTATTCTATAGTCGGACATGTTATAAATATTTGACACATAAAAAAAAATAGGGTATGAAGAAATGTATTCTGCATGTTTGTGGCATGCGACAGACGTTTTTTCTTTCCTCCGTTGAAAGCCGGGACACGCAGCCGTCCCGGCTTTTTTATTTTAAAGGGTTTTAAATGGAACTCAGTTTAAAGGATTTTATATATATAACAGCTTCCATACTGGCAATTGGTATTACGTGGTCAAGATTCACCAATGACCTCAAAAACAACAGCAAAGAGATTGAAAAGCTTTCAAACTTCTTCAAGCGCGTGGCAATAGACGATAATGGCAGTATAAAGCTTGTAAACCACACATATTGTGCCGAACAAAAAAAACAACTATCGAAACAAATAGAGATAGGCCGCAAAAGCACATCACAGGCAATAGAAAAACTGATAGCACTCGATAAGAAAATAACACTGATCATGTATCATCTAAAAATACCGGAACAACTTGGGGGCAAAGATGAGGTGGATTGAAAAGAATATAATTTATTTTCTGATTATTGTTGCCATGGTTTTCAGGTTCAAAATTCCAAGCTTCAGAACGGGTTACGAATTTTTGTTTTTGCACTTCGCAACATCCGTTTTTTCATATCACCTTTACCGTAAGGGCCATTTTGAGGCCGCAGTTTTTCTCCTTCTCTGCATTATATCCTCATTTTATCCTTTGGCATCGGTCAGGTCTTTTCAATCGCTTAGGGTTGTGTTTATTGGTGTTGGGCTTTATTTTTTGTTGTCTGAGTTAGACCTTGACCTTGAAAAGATGATGAACGCGCTGTTTTGCGGCTGTTTGGTGCATATTTCGTTTCTCGTTCTGAAGCACTACAATATTGAGCCGTATCTAATTTACGGCATGGTAACAAATTCTGAAGGCATTGGATTAACAGCAAACCCGAATGAAGCAACTGCAATGCTGACACTTTGCGCTCCAGCTTTTTTCAGGCCTATATTTATTTATTTCAGTCCACTGCTACTTATTGGATATATGATAACCGGGTCGTTTGCCGGATTGGTTGCAATTGCGGCATTTCTGATTGTGTTTTTGATGTATAGAAAACAATGGGTGTGCATTGTTATCGCGGTACTCCTGTTGGTTTATGCGTATTTCACGGCTGAAAACAACCCTGGAACACACAGGCTGCAAATATGGAGAGATTCCATAAAAGCCTACTTTAAGGATAGATCTATATTCGGGTACGGACTTGGACATTTCCAGTATGTATCAAAAAACCTGTTGATTGGTGGTGGAACAGTTGAAACGGTGGCCAGGCGAGCACACAATACGTTTTTACAGGTGTGGTTTGAGATGGGGTTCCCTGTCATACCGATAATAATTTCATTTATTTATAGAAAAATTAAGGCTATAGTGACAGTACAGCACGCATATGCAGCGGCCGGAATAATTGTTTGCTGCAATGTGAACAGCGCATTCAGGATAAACGGCATAAATGCTTTAATTATGATTTTATGGATTGCGACGATAAAAAGGGATAGGGCAGCATGAGAAAATTAATCTTGCCGTTATTTTTGTGTGTATTCTTGGCGGTCAGTGCTTATGGCGGCGGCATATCTTTCACCCTGAGTGATTGGCTTAATGATGATGAGGGGTACACTATAACGTTTTTTAAGGACGCAAACCAGGGGGCCACAACAGCCGTTAGCGCTGTTTTGCTTGAAACCGGAGATTATGCCCTGCTTGAAACCGGAGATAAAATTTTATTGGAGTAATAACTATGAAAAAGTTTATTGTTTTATTTCTTTTAATACCTGTTGTTGTTTGGGCGGCTGACACCAAGATAACCGGGCTTGCTGAAGACGCAGCACCACAAACGACGGATCTTATCGTCACTGTTGATGATCCTGGCGGATCTCCAGTCAACAAAAAGGCAGAGATAGGGAATCTACCTATTAGCACGGCGACACAAACAGCGCTCGACGCAAAGGTTAATGATACAGGGAATGAAAGTATTGGTGGCGTTAAAACCTTTACCAGCGATCCTATTGTTCCTGCTGAGGTCTATGGTGCTGGCTGGAACGGGTCTAATGAAGTACCAACTAAGAACGATGTGTATGATAAGGTTGAGACTCTTGGGGCAGGCTCCGGAGACGTGTCCGGGGTCGGTGACTGTACTTCAGGAGATTGCTTAGACGGCACGAGCGACGGCGGAACTTATATTAGATTGTATGATGGTTCTACTTACTATATGCAGCTGGGCGTTGAAACATCAAACAGCAACCATACACTGTCCTTGCCGCCATCACCTGGCACAACCGGCCAGTTAATGAAATCAGACGGCGACAACACAACATCCTGGACAAGTTCATTGAATCTTGCCTTTAGGGACACCAACCCAACAGCGTTAGGCAGGGATTCTGACGCGGCTGGAGCGGATGACGCTGACGAAGATACATGGGAAGTGGTTGGCAACATGACCACCACCACCGAAGACGGTGAAGTTTCTGATATGTGGTTGAATTCCTGGGGTGGTGCAACGCCTGGGACAAAATACACAAATTATTACTTTGATAGCTCAGATGAGGCCTTGTATCTCGGG
>Ga0196901_1000562_pt1 | contig 19346 bp, 31 predicted proteins | sample CB_VirMetaG_FD_169099 | JGI IMG/M metagenome (GOLD analysis project Ga0196901, IMG submission 169099) | Freshwater to marine saline gradient viral communities from Chesapeake Bay - CB_1504_1 Viral MetaG (v3) (version 3) | ecosystem: Environmental > Aquatic > Marine > Coastal | place: USA... | reverse complement strand
CCTGCGACCAGTACGGCATCGTTGCCTGTGCGATCGTCTGCCCGTCGAGGTTGATGTTGATGGTCTGCGATGATGCTACGCGATCAACTTCGGGTAGGCCAACCTCGCCAACGGAAGCAAGGCCTGACATCGGCATCGAAAGCGTTGATCCAATCATATCAACCGCCGAATTAAGGGCTTCGCCAATATCTTCTGGCCTTACGCCAATCGCAATGCCCGTCTCGCCATCTGGATCAACTGACACAACTCCAACATTTGCCATGAGTTGAGCAAGCCGTGCCTGTGCCTCTGCTACGCTGACGCCGAGAAGCTGCTCAATGGGAGCAATGATGTCCGTGCCGGCAGCAAGTCCCAACTGGCTCACCAGATCGGTTGAGGCCATGTTCTGCAAAATGATTGCAAACTTGTCAAGAGCAGATGTTGTGGCAGTCCCCGTTTGTGCCACTAACTGCGTGACCGCCTCGTCAACCGTTCTGGCAATGTCGGCCTCGGTAAGGCCAAGCGCAGACAAAAGTGCTTCCTGCGAAACACCCTGCGTCATTGGCGCAGCCATGAGTTGCTTTAATTTGGATTTGGCAGCAGCGTCAAGGTTCGTTACATCAATTCCGGCGGTCGATACGGATGCCAAGAAGCGACTCATCGCCGCTTCCTTTTCGCTTTCTTTGCGGAATCCGGCAAATAGTCCAGAGATGGTTTTGCCTATCCCGGAAACAATATTTTTCACGCCATTGGCGATACCGTCAAAAACCTTTTGCGTGTCGATACCGAAGGTTTTCATCAGGCCGGAAGCAATCTTGAACGCCGGGCCAAGTGCCGGAATTGCGGTTGTCGCAAGGCCCATGAGTGCGCCCGCCACACCCTTGCCGCCAGTAATTTTGTCAACAACACCAGAGAACACACCCTGAACGCCGCCCTCGCCGAACATCTGTAACAAACCTTGCTTGCCGCCAATTTTCCCGTTTACCTCGTCCAGCGCATTGCTAAGACCGCCCTCGGCCCTAATAGCCGCAGTCCAGTCGACGGTCTCGTCTTTGGCGTCTCTCTGCGCCCTCTCAATGTCCTTCATCCCATCAACCGTGCGGAGCGTCACGCCGTTGGTTTCCGTCCACGTCTGATTCATCTTGACGAATGACTCCCGCATCTCGTCCATGGCTTCGGCTGAGTAGTCGGCCTGAGCGCCTACGGCGGCCTGAACGCCGCCATATTGTGCGAGCAGTTGCTCTGCGGACCGCGCTTCCCGGGACACCCCGCCAAGCTCTTCGCCGAGACGTCGGACCGCCGTTGCCGCCTCCTCCTCTGCCTCTGCCACTTGCCGCGCCGCGACTTCCTGCTCCGCGCGTTTGAGGTTGAAGTCAGCAAGGGCAACCGCTGCCTGTCCTGTCTTTTGCTCCATCTTGGCAATCGCCCCGGAGAAAAGCGATTCCGCACCGGGAATCCAGTCAAACAAACTGGACATCCCTTTCAGCAGTTCGGTAATACCGCCCATTATACGCAGCTTCATGGTCAGCCATGCGCCCTGCATGAAGGCCGTTACCGAGTCCCAGTTCTTGTACAATGCGACAATTCCCGCGACGAGTCCGGCAATGGCGGCAACGGTTAGGAAAATTGGCCCACCCGATGCAGACATGGCGGCAAGTGCGCCGGAAATGAGCGTAAACCCTGCAACAACGGAAGGCAGAACGGCGAGAAGTGTACCGATGATGGCAATGAGAGGACCGATTGCGGCAACCGCGCCGCCGATAATGACGATCCATTTCTTCGTGCTGTCATCAAGAGCCAAGAGTCGCTCGACAACACGCTTGCCAAAGTCAATGAATGGTGCAAGGGCATCAAGGATGATCTTCCCGAAGTCTTCGGTCAGGTCTCCGATGCTATTGGAGAGTTGACGCATCGGGCCGAGTCCCGCCGCCGCCGCCGCCGCACCTGCGCCCCCAAACTGCCGCTCCAATTCCGAAAGGATAACCCGTTGCGCGTCAGCCATGCGCCCGGATTCTGCCATCGACTTGATGACTTCCTTTTGATCCTCTGAAAACTGAATACCCGACCGGGACAGAGCGGAGAGGTTCGCTACCGGGTCGTTGAGTGCCTTACCGAGTTGGATGGTTGCCGATTTGAGGTCGGTCCCCATCCTTGTTGCGAGGTCTATTGCCGCCTGTTGAGTCCGGTCAAATTCCTGTCCGGCGATATTCGTGAACGTCAGGAGATTGGCCGTCATCTCCTTCATTATTTGCTCGTCCCCGAAAATGCTATTCTTTTGCAGGTCGGCGGCCTTCTTGGCGAGTTCATCTACGCTGAATCCCGCAGCCATTCCGGTAGATCGAACGGCAGTTTCTACCTGCGCGAGGCCTTGCGCCTGTTTATCGAAGGCGAGAACGGAAGCGGCTCCGAGGGCAACAATCGGCGCAGTAACGGCAACGGATAAGGTGCTGCCGATAGATTGCATTTTCTTTCCAACGTCCCCGATCTTGTCGGTGGCCGCTTGCATCTTGCTGTTGAAGTCGGAAAGATCCGCTCCGATCTTAACCACAAGTGCTGTCGTTGCCATTTTTTGCCTCGGTCAGTTTAACGGCTCGGTCGCGTATTGCCTTATACTCTGCCAGAGATGGACGGTTTATTGGCTCATGGTCCAATATCTTTTTAGCGAGATGGTCGAGTGGACGCGCTTGCTTTGCATGGGTATTCATTACCGCTTGCGTCAGGATTAGCGTCCTGCGCCATTCTTCCTTTTGGTGCGCTTCTTCGCGGTCCCGCGCCGCGCCAATCATAACCCACAAATCCCTGAACGAGTGCGCGTCCACATCCCTCGGAGACATTCCGAAGTAGGCGGCACACGCACCGTCCAGAGCATCGAAGTCAGGGAAATAAGGATCGTCTGCCGACTGGCCTACGCTGCGGGTTTCTCCTTCTTCCCTGTTGGCTTTTTTTTGCCTTTGTTGCCTTCGGCAAGCCGTGACAATGCCTCACCTGCTTTGGCAATGATGTCAAACATATTGCCATCTTCGTCCATGTCCTGCTCAAACTGGTCGAGCGTATACGTGGGCGAATCTGGAAGCAAAGCCATCCATGCGAATCGGACCAAGGAGTCAAGGTCCGGATCGGATAATTCCGAGAGCCGAACCCTGACTCCGTGGCGTTCCCTTGCAATCCTCAACGCCTTTGGTCCGAGTTTCAAAACCCGTTCCTTGCCATTGATTTCGACCGGGATGCTGTGAGGATGATCGTTGGTCATTGGTCTATGGATTTATGGGTTAACGGATCAGGTAGACGTTCCGGTTGCCGTGGTCAGGGCACCCGTTACCTGAATATCAGCCGCAAACGTAGAGACATCTTCGTCCGGGAAGTCCAAGTTAAGGCCCGTAACGATACCGGAACCATGAAACTCCGTATCGCCCGTAGTGGTGGACGTAACGAGGAACCAGACCTTTCCGTTAGCGGCAGCGAGGGAGGTTTTCAGGATGGTGAATCCTCCGTCTTCCGTGTGGTCAAATACACCGCCGGCCGAAAGCGTTACGTTGCGGCGACCTGCGATGAATGAGGAATCATCACCATCGTCCTTCGTCGAGGTGTCGATAGCGTTGCGTGACTGGCTGATTGAGAGCGAACGGACAAGCCCGACGAGCGTGTATTCCGTTGCCTCCGCAGCGTTAGACGGTGCGCTTCCCAATGCGTACAGAAGGAAGTCCCGTCCCGAGTAGTTTTTAGCCATTGTTAGATACCTAACTGGTTAGTTGTGAAGTTTCCCGTATACGGTAGGGAAGTGTTTGGAAAACAGACCCGGCCCATCCACTTGGACGTGACGGTTATCCGTTATCCGCTTGTTATCGTCAAGCGTCCACATATTGACCGAGGTTTTTATATCGACGAGGACGATCCCTCTGCTTTCGCAGTTGCGTATTGTACGCCATTCGAACGGGTATGCTTCCCGGCGTACATATTCTGACATTTCTCTGTCTAAATACTTGTTTTTCCCAGACCGCCAGAGCCGCCATTCCATACGGCGTAATATATCTGCGCTGATAAATGTCCCGGCTCCCGGATAGGCGCGTTCAATGTATACCGTTTCTGCGGTTTCGGCATCGTGGTAATAGGCGTCTGCTAACTGAATGACGCCCGGCCCATCCTTGTATTCGTCGAGGACGGAATAAAAATATTGCTCGTTCAAGAGGTCATCCGATCCAATAACAACAACGGCATCCGGTTCGTGCATTGCGGCGGCGGCGATTCCATGATTCCACTTGTCAGATAGCGGTTCGTTGTCGGCCTCGACGTAATGCCATCCGTTATCGGTTGCTCGCTTCATGGACGAAAGGCCTTCGCTGCCCACGGCCACGAGGATGAGTTCTACGCCGCCTAATTTCAGTTGGGAGTAATACCCAAGCACGATGCGTTCGAGCGTCTCACGAAGCCAGAGGGCCGTTACAAGGCAAATGCGGAATGGTCGGTGGCTCATGCCTGTTTGACGATCACCCGGACCCGATATGGGACGCCGTAATACGTTTCATTCGGATCGTTGTCGTCGATGATCGTGTCCTCGGCGTAATCCAAATCCCAACGGACGGTAACGTATCCAGTCACCGACAGGTGGTTGGATCGATCCGTGAGTGCCGCAATAGCTGTCTCTGCGTTCTGCTGCGCCGTTACTGGATTTGCAGCCCACGAAATGAGCGTATGCGTCACTTCGCCGCCCTCGCTATTCTTGGTCGTAAGCGGACCGGGGACGAGTGTACCGCCGCCAAATACCGTATACGGAAGAGCCGTCCCATCTGCCGGGTTGACATATGCCGTAATGCCCACGCTGTTGAGGCGCGTCCAGATGGCGTTCTGTATTGCTCGGCGAGGGTCGTTCATTTTCCTTCTGTTGCCTTCTTCATTTTGCGCTCAAAGTGCGGACGTTCATCTTCTGCCGCCGGGACAAGGAAGGGCCGCGCCTTGATTCTGACCGTTCCGTATTCGTGATATTTGGCGTAGTGTACCGCCGTGCCGACGCCCGTGGCAATTTTGCCCGATGCCGCCGTTGCCACGGATGCCGCTGAATCAGATTTCGCCTTCGACGCCGTTCCTTTGTCTGCCCGTGATGATTCGTCGAGCTTCGGTAGGTCCGAAAAATCAGACTCAAAACTGATGGCGATGCTGTTTCTCATCGTGCCCGTATCGACAAGCCATTGGACGTTTTTGTCCTCGCCCTTGCGCCGTACCGTCCTTGATCCGTAGGCCTCAATGTTGCGAATGGCTTTCCTGCGGATATTGACAGCCGTTTCAGCGTGAACGCGCCGGACTTCTTTTTCGATGTCGGCGGCTGTTTTCTTGATGTCGGCCTGAACTGACCGCATCTGGGCGTCTGATATTTTGACCGTAAAACTCACTTGCGGCGTTGGGCCTTTACAAGTATAGTCTTGTCGCGGAAGTCTACGTTGTCCACCGAACGGATGTCGTACTGGTCCCCACGAAACAAGAGGCGGTACTTGTTGAGCATCTGCGTATCGGCATTGCCCAGATCGTCGCGGTATCGCATGACGAACTCGTGCGTGTAGATGCCTTCGTTTTGGCTTGCGTTGATTACCTCCTGTCCTGAAAGAGTGCGAACAGAAGAATAGACGGTTTCGATGGTGGACCACGAATCCGTTACAACGCCGAAGCTATTGGATGGCGTATTGGCCTGCACCGCCACCCGATGCCGCATTTCTCCGATCATTAGAATCCGAAGGTTCTATGGTGGGCGATTTCAGTCAAGATGCGATATTCGCGCTCCTCTACATTGTCGCGCTGATCATCCCCGCGCCGCTCAAACCAGAGGGCGAGCAACTTAAAGACGGCGATCAAGATGTCAGCAGGAATATCGGTAGATGCGTTGCCATATCCGGCAACGTATACCAACGTACCTGCGCGGTCCATGCGGTTAACTTCCCAGCCATCGTTGCGGTGCTTTAGGTAGGATGCCTCGACCAGTTGCCAGTTCTCGGCGGCTTCGGTGTAGGATATTTCCACTCCCGCGCTGTTCTCGTCGTAGATCGTGAGCGATGTCACGGACTGCACCGGAGGGCGCGGAATCTCGATCCGGTCCCGCATATCGTCCCCGTTCATCTCCCACGAATAGGTGCGGGTGATGAGCGAGCGGCGCAGGTATTCCTCGACCCGGACCCGGGCGGCTTTGATGAGGATGGCGAGGACGGCATCTTGGCTCGTGTCGGACGAGTCGATGCGGAGCCATTCCTTTGCTTCTGCCGTGGTTACTGGCTCGACAGACGGTGCAGATGTAACGGTGAGCGACATTGGCAGATGGTTTGAATGTAGGAGCCGGGGCGGGAATCGAACCCGCTCTGCCCGGTGGGAGGGAGTGCGCCTTTACACTACCCGGCTCGCCCCAACTTAGGTGTTGGAAACGCGTCCGTATACGATGGCCTCCGGCTGGAGGATCTCGTAGTCTACGCGGTAGGAGTAGAACAGGTTGACCTGTCCCGTGGCAGCGTCTCCGTAGGGATCGCGCAGGACTTTCATGGTCGGAGCCATGTAGTAGCCCATCTGCGACCAGTCACCGAAGAATACGGGCTTGTTGCCACCCGTACCGTCAGCGGCTACTTTCGCGGAGAAGAACACGGGGTAGCCAAGCAGCGAAGGCCGGTTGGCGTACTGGCCGAAGGTCGAACGGATGCCCTGCTCGGCGTACAAACGCTCGTTACCCGTGAGAGCAGCGATGTTGCCGTAGGTCGAGCCACGGGTCAGCCATGCAACGTTCGGGCTGTCAAGGTAGAACTGCACCGTGTCGTTGAAGGCGATGTCCTCGATCTCACCTGCGGCGATGCCAGCGGCGGTCGTGATTTTCGCCTGCGTACCAGAGGCGGCTGCCTCGGCAACGATCAGGGCGTTGTTCGTCTTGGCCATGCCGCGAGCGACGAAGCTCTCAATGAAGTTGAGCAGGTTGCTCGTTTCGTCTTCAAGGACTTCTTCGGACAGCTGCACCTTCTTCGTGTACTTGACGAGCGTGAAGGCCTGCTGGCCGAGGGCCGGAGCATCGCGGTCGTAGGCACTTGCTTCGTTCGTGCTGACAAACTCGCCATCGGCTTCGTTGTCGAACGGTACGTTGACGGTCGTGCCGACACCGGGGATGCGGGTCAGGCCGAGGATGTCCGTGAGGTCGGCTTCGGACTTCTTGGCGAAGATGCCTTCGAAGTGGCCGGTCGGGACCACGTTTCCACCATCGGCAGCCGTGCCAATGTTCATGTCCGTGTCGTTGGATGCTTTGATCTCAACTTCGCGGCCATCGACATCGTAACCTTTGGCTCCACGCAGGGCGGCGGCGTCACCGTCACGAACCCATGCAGCGTATGCTTTGGCTTCGGAATCGCCCGTGGTTTTGATAAATGCCGGAGCGGATTTCGCTTCGGTCGGTACTTCGACGATAGCGGGAGCTGCTTTCGCGGCTTCCATCGCGTCGAGTCGTGCGTTCTGGGCAGCGATCATTCCTTCGATTCTTTTCAGAACGTCCATGTTCTGTTCAGACATTTTGGTGTCCTCTTGTTCTGTGTGCGGAGTTGCTTCTTCTGCACCCATGTCGGGTGCTTCTTCGATTGCTTCCGATTTGGCTTCTGCCGCAGATGGCGCAGGGTGATCGGTCCCCGCCTCTGCCGTCTCTGCCTCTGGCTCCGCTACATCAGATGCAATATCATTCGTCGGGACAAACGCCTCGACGTATTCCTTGATTGACATGACGTGGTTGCGCGGCTCTGCTGGGTTGAGAACCAGAGACGCTTCGCCGAGCGGCCATGTCGTGATTTCCTGCGACCCGTTGGGTGCTTCCTTGCGGCTTACAAGATGACCGACCGCGCCGGACGAGTAGCCGAGTTTGCCCATCTCAACCAGTTCGTTGACCATCTTTTCGTATTCGTCGCGCTTCTCAAGCTGCGCCTCGAACCAGAGTCCGGCGTCCGTGCTGCTGATGCTGCCGACACCGATCTGGCGGTTCTTCAGCGTGTCATCGTAGCCGTGCTGATAGTAGACGGGAAGCGTTGCTTGGATGCCGAAGTCGGTGGACTTTGTGAAATAGTCACCGTATAGGTCGGGGTCAGTCGGTCCGCTAAACCTTACCAAATAGCCGCCGATTCGACCGTCACCCAATGCTTTAACCTCGCCCCCGTATGCGACGAGCATTTCCTTGTCAGTCATGTTGTCTGCTGATTTGTTGAGCGGCTTGCGCGGATCGTGCCCCCAGTTGAGGAGCGAGATGTCGCGCTTGCTCGGGCATCCCTCCTTTGCGGGTTCTCCCTGCTCGCCGTTTCTCATGCGTTCGATAAAACTGATCGCTCGCTTTGCGTTCTCGACCTGCTTCTCGCCCCAGTCATCTTTCCGGGTTTCGAGCAGGTCAAGGTTGCGAGCAATGACGGCCGCAGGATCGACAGACGCGAGGCGGCTGCACTCGGTCTCGGACCATGCCCGAAGGTCTCCCGCGCTCATGTTGGCGAGGACGTTCCACCTGCGGTACACATCGTCGAGTTCTTCCTGATCCATCGGCTTTCCGTTTCGCTGTTATACAATCCGCTGCAATCGCGGTTCACTTTTCCTTATCGGGCCAACCGCCGCCCTTGAATACGGTCGCTGTCCCGCCTGTGATGACGATGCGGCACTCTTGCCCGGTCGTTGGGCACTTGGTGAGTGGTGCGCTTTTGATGGACGCGAAATGCTCGAAGCGCGTCCCGTCTTTGCGTTCGTAGGTATAGGTCATTGCATATTCTCAAAGATGATGTCTTGCAAGGCGGCAGCTATGATCGTGGCCTCCTCCTGCGGGATTCCGAGCCGGAGCAGTTCGGCGTAATAGGCGGCGATGATTCGCGCCAAGTATTCGACGCTTCGGATGTTTTCGTCCACTTTATTCACCGTTATCCACCAAGACAAAGTTGAATTGCAGGGAGATATTGGCCGTGCTGTTTGACACCTTTGCAAAGAAACCGATGTCGCAGGGACCGACGAACGGACCCCGTGCTACGTGGTTGCTGATGTCGATGGTATTCTGGATTCCCCGGTGCAGGGCTTGCAGCCGCATCGTGCCCTCGTAAGGCGCGGAAATATCGTCGGCATCGCACCGCTTGAAGAAGGCGATGTTTGCGTTCTTCGTTGGCTCAATGTCTGCCGTGTATTGCGTCAGGTACGCCGTTTTTCCGAGCGGTACGGTGTAGGCCCCGATGAGCGTTTGTCCGAGTCCCAAGATGCCGTCTTTGGTAATCTGCGCCCATGATGTGCCGCCGCCGTCAGCGCGGAGCGTGATCGTTCCCTCGTGGGTCGTGGCAGATGTCGAGGCGTAGGTGTTCGATTCATCAACCCACATCCGGTAAACCCGGAGCCATGTATTCGTGAGGTCTTCGGCCTGTGTCCCATTCAAGGCCACGCGCTCGGTCTGCTCCTTCCAGTCGGGTCCAATGCCCTGAACGATGACGTACTGCGCTCCGGCGTTGCCCGTGGAATCGACATCCGATGAGGAGACTAGTTCAAGGGCGGCAGCGGTGGTCGGCGTTGGGTAGGTCTTTGTTTCAGATACGACCGTCCATGTAGTGCCGACAGAGAGTGCCTCGCCGAACTTGTTAACGACCGTGTGGCTCTTTACGTCACCTTTGGCGATTTCAAGATAGAACTCGGCGTTTATCTGGTTGCCGGATAGGTCGCGCTCTTTGCCCACTTGTCCATGTGCGGCGGTGGCGAGAAGTGCAAGGGCAATGATGGCGGCGGCTTTCTTCATGGGTTCAGACATTCTTGGTATGCCGTGCCTTGCGCTTGCGCGAGTTGGAGACACGAGATGAGCTGCAGTTCTCTTTTGAGGTCAGACTGTCCGCGCTCTACGGTTTCGATTCGTTTGATCTGCTCGGTATCTGACTTCTCCAATGATACAACGCGCTCCGGTAGATCACCGTACCCGGCTGTTGCAACGCCGACGAGCATGGATGCGGCGATGACGGCAGCGAGCAGCTTGCCGATCTCCATGATTTTCTTCGTATCGTCTGCGCTTTGCATTGTCCTTTAATAATTAAGGGAGGAATCCCATCTGGCAGCGGCAGTTGATGACCTCGCCTGCGGGACCACCCGCTTCGGAAGGGCGCATCAATCCGTTGCTGAAACGCTCGCCGATCTCGACGGTCTCCCCGTTGAGGCGTTGGTGGTTGGCGTCACCGGGTCTCGGTTTCTTTCCCGGTCGCACCCGCGCATCCCCTGCCGTGATCCAAAACTTGCGAGTCATCCCTGCGGCGGTGGCGGCTTCCATTGCCCCGTAGTTGGCGGCGGCGTTCATCTCCGTCTGGGCAATCCGTAGGGCGCGGTTCTTTGAGAGTTCGCCCCACTTGTCACGCATGAGCTTGGCAATGTCATCCGTGCCGAGTCCGAGTTCAACGGCTTGCTGTGTTGCCGATGTGACCGTAGCCCGGACCCATTCCTTCGTGTAGTTGTCGATCAAGACGATCTGCTCACCGCCCTTGCTTGCAAGGTACTGGTCGAGGTTGTCCTCCCATGACGTGTACTGCTCCGGCGTAAAGTCTTTTCTGCTTGCGTCAATGGCGTTGTAGACCTTCCCCGTGATCGTCAGGGCTGCACGTTTCCACTCCTTCTCGTATACCTCCTTGATCGGCTCCGAGTCAATCGCGGCGTCGATGTTGCTGTCGCTACGGACTGCTCGTGCGGCGGCGTCGATCTGCTTCGTGATGGCCGCTTCGATCTCATCAACAAAACGGTCCACCTCGACGTCCACGAGTCGCTCCATCGCGTCCGCATGTTCGCGCCATCCTGACCGTGACCGAGCAAGAGGGTTTAGTGCCTTGTGTTCGCCTTCCGGTTCGGCCTCGCGGTCGGCGTCTAAAAACCCACGAAGGGCGGTCTGAATACTTCCTCCAGATCCATCCCGGTCGCGAGCCGCTCCCGGATGATGTCGGCTTCGTAATCGGTCAGCGAGTCCGGCGAGAATTTCGCTTCCCGTCCCTTGTTGGCGATCTTGGTTTTCCAACGCTGAATGTCGAGGGCCTTCGTATCGTCAGCCGAGCGGACGGCCTGCGGCTGTTCTGCAACGAAGTCCTGTCCCGGTAAGGGTTCGTAGCCGAGCAGCTCGCGGCCTTCGTTTACTGACAACACGGGCGCACCGACCGCAATGGCGATGGCCTGTGCCTTCTCCAGTTCGCTTTGCTGCATCACCTCCGTCTTGTGCGGCTCGAACTCCAAGTGGTAGCCGAGCGGCATCAGCAGCTGCGAGTTCAGGGCATGAGCGACAAGCCGTGCCTGTGGGACAACCGTGTTCGCCATGAACGCCAACTGGTCCGACTTGGCCGTGGCGTAGTTGGCAGCGTTTGACATTACGAGCGAGTGCGGTACGCCCAGAGCCGAGGCGATGGCCTCCCGTGCGTCTCGAGTAATCAGATCGCTGTGGAGGTCGGAGAGGTCCGAGCCGACTTCCTGTGCCGACAGGCCCTGCATGACCATCGGATCGTCCGGCGTGGGCTTTGTGCCGAGGATGTTGCGGCGCACCCAACGCTGCCACCGCTTGACGGTCAACTCGTCCGGCTGTCGGGCGTCCTTGTCTGCCACCCAGACCGTTTTCTTGACAAGACCGGAGCGCAACTGGCCGGAGGTGTATTCTGCGAGGTCGTGCAGGATCTGGCTGTGCATCCGGGTTGCGTGAGCATCGGCAACGCCAAATCCCTGCTCGACGAACGGGGAGGGTTGGAAAGTGCCGACAACACGGGAGCGCGGAATCTGGAATTTGCGCTGATTGGCAGACCGCTCGTAATAGCGGAAATTGCCACGGGCGTCCGGTCCGTATTCGCCTTCCTCGAAGTTCGGCTTGATGCTCGTCGGGTTGATCCACGACAGACCGTCCGCTTTGGTGAGAACGCCGTCCCTGTTGAACGATCCCTCCTTCATGGCATAGGCAGCACCGACGAGGGCGAGGGCGGCTTCTGCGCGGTATAGGTAGTCGAACAGGTCGAGCCACGCCAGTTCTTCCGGGGCTTCCTCTCCTGCTGACCAGATGATGTTGTCCATGCCGCCCTTGTGAATGACGAACGGCATTGCGGCGAGTGCCTTTGCCCGGACATCAACGCAGCGGCGGGTCCATCCTTCGTCGGTCCACGCAACCTGCGGAGACATCTTGACAACGGCCTCGTGACCGTGAAGGTTGAAGATAGACTGCCATTCGGGATCGTTGAGGGAAACGCCCTTCATGGTTGATCCCATTACATAAAAATCGGGTTTCGGCATTACCAGACTCCCCAAGTATTTGTTGCGCCTTTGAGGTGCGTATAGATGGCGTATCTCATGGCGTCGACGGCGTGGTCGTTGCGTTTTAACGGAGTGTCTTTGAGCGTTCCGCTTTGGCGGTCCTCATCCCAACGATACTCCCGAAGCTCGTTTTGCAGGTTCTGCGACTTCGCGTGGACGTTCAAATTGTAACGCTTCACGAAGTCGATTCCATCCTTTACGCTTTTATCGGCTTTATACGCTTGCAATCCTTCTCGGATCAATTCCTGAATCCGGTCCGGCTCGGCGGCATCACAGTAGATGGGAGCGTTTTTATTTCCGATCGTTTTCTTTAACTCTGCAATCAGGTCCGAGTTTGTTAACCCCGACTGATAAATGATCTCCTCAATGTAGACCTCCGGATCGGTCACGGTCACGGCAACGACAGCCGATGGCGAGTTGTATCCGAAGTCGATGCCGTAGAAGTCCGGCGTCCGGTCCTCGCTGTACGTTTTCCAGTTGGGATATATTACGCCCTTCAGGGCCTCGCCCCATTCTCCGCGCTCGTAGATGGCCCGTAAATCCTCTGGGAGCGATTTCAGAACGTCGATATACTGGGCGTCGAGGAAAGCGTTGTCGCGCCACGTGGTGCGAAGTACGAATATGTCCGGGTTCTCGTCGAGCCAACGCCGCACCCAGAGGCGTGAATCGGTCGGGTTGAGCGTGAGCGTCACCTGCTTGTATGTCGGGACATCGCCACGCAGTCGTAGGTCCACCTGTCGGAAGGCATCCTCCTTGACCTCGCTTGCCTCTTCGATCCAGACAGAGGTGATCCCGGCGATGGACTTCAGTTTCTCCGGGTCATCCAGTCCGGCGTGGATGATCTGCGCCCCGTTGGGGAAGGTGATGGACAGGTCGGAGCGGTTTGCCGTTACCTCGACGCCAAAGGAAGATGCGACCTCGACGAGCAGCCGGAATGTGGATTCGCGGCAGGTCCGGTAGACGTTACGGATGACGAGGATGCGCTCTCGTGGGTTTTTGGCGCACCGCAGGACAAGCTTCTGCGCCACGGAGAAGGACTTTCCAGACCCCGCGCCGCCGAACAGGACGGCGTATCTGTCCCTGTTTTTGAAATAGGGACTGTATGCAGGGTTATAGGTCGCTCGAACCGTCTGCATCGTGGTCGGCAGGGACGAAGTTGATGGTCAGCGGCTGATTGCCAGAGGTGATGTCCTGCGTCCTGTGTTCGTAATAGCCCCGGTCCTTGCCCTGTGTTTTGAGGTAGAATATGATTGCTGTCGGGTTCTCCTGCTTGATGAGGGACTGGAGCTTGCCCTCGGCAAAGTCCACCTGTTTAATCTTCTCCCGCTTTATTGCTTCTGCCACGTCCTCCTCTTTCTTGATCCATTCGTATACGGTTTTTGGAGCACAACCAACGCGGTCAGCAATCAGCGACACGTAGCCGCCGCTATTCTCTATCGCCTTGATGAACTGTTCTTTTTCGTAGGCCATTTTTATACCGTTACATTTTTGAGCGCAGGGGTGGAATCGAACCCCTCTTGCCTACTGGATGTAGGCCGTGCAACCATTACACTTCCTGCGCTTGTGGTTTCTCTCCTTTGTACATCCTCGCCCCCACTTCGTCCAATGCCGAAAATGGAAGGACAGGAACGGTCAGGCGGTCCCGCCATGTTGGGTCAATGAACTTGATATATCTAATTTGAAAGCCGGGAAGGATGCGACCCTTGGTGTGCTTTATGTACTCGCCCCAATTATAGCGACCGCCAGTGAAATCATAATAGGACCGCCCACCAAGTTCCTTTCTTGGCGAGTTGGGGTTGGCCTCTAATTGCAACTTGTGAATAACGCCAAGCCCGGGAATGGATGCGAGGTTTTTTGACTCTTTTATTGAAGTGAGCAAGAACCCAGATGCGCGATATATTGTCCCGTCTCCGCATTGAGTTGCGTCCGCAAAAGATACAACCCACTTTACCTGCGGGGCGTTTTTTGCAATCAATTTGCAAGCCACGGAAATTGCTCTACTTTCGCTGTTTCTTGGCAGAAGATCGGAGAACGCCATCCTGTTGAGTTCCAAGAAATTAAAGGTCTTTGATCCTCGGACTAAGCCAATGAGCTTCGAGCGATCAATGGGTGGGCCAAACTGCATGACGCCACCAAGCAGACCAGCGTAAAATACGCCGATGTGAAGCTGCGAGTTTGCAGCAACCTTGCCCGAGTAGTGGTGCTTCTTAACGAAGTCAATGGCTACCCGCGACGGTATCGGTTTTAGTTCTATGTTCTTTGCTGCGCCCACTCTTTACAGATTGCCCAGATTGCGTTTCCGTTCTTGTTTTCGTTTTCGTCGCTTTCTTTTGGGGCGAGCGAGATTGCCGACTTTACAACCTCGGCTTGCTCTTTGTGAAGCGTGAACGTCATTTGTGTAAAATCCGATTCTTCGTCAGGGAGATCCCATCCACCATCTATGGCTATTTCATCTGTTTCAAACAACTCGTCGAGGAAGTCATACCCACCAAGCAGGTCACGAGCCACCTGCTCCATGTCCCATTCGGCTTCGTCGCCTGTGCGGTTGTCGTAATAGGCCAGTTTCTTCTTCTGCTCGTCGGTGAGACCGACCCGGCGTACTGCGATGATCTCATCTCCAGACGCTTCGACGATCACCACGTTTTCGATGCCGACCTGCCCCGCTGCCTCGACCGTTCCATTCCCTGCGAGGATGATTCCGTCCTCGTCGATGACGATGGATCGTGCCGCCCCCACCTCTTGCAAGGACTTCTGGATCATGGCTTCGCCCTTCGCCGTTCGGACGCGAGCGTTCTGCGGGTCAAATTTTAGGTCTGCAATTTTCAGTCGTTTGCTCATCCCTTGCGTGTGATTGGTTTTCGCTCCTCGCCTGAACCGTACCCAGAAGCGTAGGCGGCCTGTGCCACGCGCTCGGCTTCTTCGCGGGTGTCAAACGGTCCGCGGCTTCCCCAGTACCATCCATCCGGCTTCTTGACGATAGGCACGGTCAGTCCTCCGAGATACAGTTAAAGAACAGGGCGCGGAAGGCGTCCATGTCGATCTTCGTTCCGGGACAGGTCTTTGGTGCGCCCGTCTCCCGGTGTCCGAGGATGTTGTGTGGCGAGATGCCGTACTGGTTGCTGATGCGGTCGCAAAGCTTGACGGCTGTCAGCACCTGCGGGAGCGTCCACATCTCGTGGTCCCCGTGACCTTCGAACGCGATGCCCACGCTACGGCTGTTGTAGTTGACGGCGTGTGCGCCTTCCTCGTCCTCGGTCCGGCCCTGCTCGAGCGATCCGTTGCGACGAATCAGCCAATGGTAGCCGACATCCTTCCACCCACGGTCGAGATGCCAACGCCGAACGCGGTCGATGTTCGCTTCACCATCGAAAGCGAGCGTATGCAATACGATGTGGGTGGGTACGTTCATCGTTAGCCGTTCGAGTTTGAGAGATCGGCTCGTGCGTGTTTACGGAAGAACCCGGCGATGACTGCTCCGAGGGTCAGGATCAGCTCCCCGACCTGAAGGCCGTCCGCTGCTTCGATGAACATTCCGAGGTCAACGTCGAGGCCGAAGAACTTGGTCAGGATGAACCCAACGACTGATACGGTGACGGTGATGATGGTTCGGCTGCGGAAGATGGTTTTGCCCTTCCACTCTGCGAATTTCTCCTGCATGATGTAGTCCTTTGTTGGTGTCGGGTCCAGATGGGCCGGGGCCTCAACTGGCGTAACCGGAAGCGGCTCCGGCGGTCTTGGTTTGATCTTGTCCATGTCGCTTTCCGGGTTGAACGCTAAATGATACGAACGGATGCGGACCGGGTTTGCACAACATTGTGTCCGAGTTTTGTCCGAGCCGTGTCCGAGCCGTGTCTGGCTCATGTCCTGCGAGTGTTTAACTTTTGCTCAACTTTGTGCATGACCTACCTGCATGAAATCTGGTTGTCCACGCCTATCAACAAGCGCACCTGCTCAACATTTGCACAACATTGATCGGGTGAATATGCGATTGCGCTTTGTATGGGCGTTTTCTGCATGACTTTCGTGTCCGACTTTTGTCCGCGGGTTGTCCGCCGTATGGCGTGAACTATGAACTATGAACTATGAACTATGAATATCAATAAAGAAGAAAGGTACTTCGTTTGTGAATTGAGTGTGAAGGGCTTGTCATTGGTTTAGGAACTGATTAATCTTGGATCAACAAACGGCGCGAGCCACCACCAACCGAGAGAAAAAATGAACGACAACGAACTGACCATGAAAGAGCAGCACCTCTTGTTAATGATAACAGAGTGTGAGATACGCAACGCAATGAACCTCCTATCTGCCGAGATGCCATCGCTTGAGTTTGGACCGCTCGGAAAGGCGTTTGATCTCGTGTGGGAGGCTTGCCGCTTGCTTGAAGAAGCATCTCAGGAGGCAAACAGCAAGGCTTGGCTTGAGCATTGCCAAGAAATGGGATGGATCGATTAAGCCGAAACGGTCCCGTAAGACCGTCCATCGGTAACGCCGGTGCTGACGAGGCTCGACAACCGAACCCGCAGACAAACACACGCCGCCCCGTAAGGCGGCTCAACCCTACCACGACGATGAACGAGAACAAAACCTTCGACCGCTTCTGTTGGTGGGTCATCGCACTCGCCGCCGCTTACTTCACCATCCGAATCTTTGTGGGCTGACCATGAAAACCTTACTCGAAAGACTCAAACCCGAATACGCCGCCGCACTTGAAGATGTGCGCGACCAGTACGAAGGGGCGCATTGCACGATCACGAAGGGATTGGCCGAAGCGTATTTCGTGATGCAGCTGACCATCGAAACGGTCAGCAGGATGTCGCTCTATGTAGGCGGCGAAGGACTTTCCGATCCGTGGTCCTACTTCGACGAGGACAGCGACGATGAATAACCGAACCGCAACCGTGGACCGTGGTGGACTGGACGTAACAAACCAGTCCTACGTGGTCGATAAGCAGGACAATCATGCGTGGTGGTTTCAATGGTGCGCCGACCCGGACCCGCTGACGTTCTGGGGCCGCCGCATCGCCAAGCGCAGATCAATCGACAAACCAAATGAGGACGAAGAATGAGCTACGATGACGCCCTTCTGTTTCTGTCTGGGGCTTTGACCGCCTCGGTATTAACGGCCATCCTGACGATTCTGTTGAGCAACCGGACGCCGGACATGAGCCGGACCGCCTTCACCGGGGACCAGATCGAAATGCTGAACCGCCTACTGGACGAGAACAACGTAACCCTTACCAAGAAAGACTGACCATGTACTACAACACCGCATCCGAAACGGGCGAGAACCTCGCCAATGCCAAGACATCAGCCGCCACGCAGGACAAACGTATCCTCGACCTATTCAGGAAGATGCCGAACAGCGACCTTCATGCGTGGACGGTAAAGACGTTCCTGCATGGCGATGTGCCGATAACGAGCGTTCGCCGCGCCATCACGAATCTGGCAGACGCCGGGAGGATCGAACGGTCCGGGTCTACCTACGCCGGACCGTACCGCCGCAAGACATACACCTACCGCTTTGTGAATTGAGTGTGATGGATTTTCAAAACGGAATCTGTTTTTATAGATTGGCAATACGTCAAACAAACCTTACCACGACGATGACCGGACGCACGACAGACAGCTTCGACACCTACTACGACGAGATCACCGACGAGCAGTACCAGATGGACGCCGCCGATGACTTCCCGAAACTGGTTCGCCTCGACCTGACCCCGATCAAGGAAGCGCGGGAAAGAATGGAGAAAGTGATCCGCGAGATCGACCTTCGGCTCGCTGAATACTCGGACGAGAAATAAACCAAACCCGCCGCGCCGTAACGCGGCTCAACCTTACCACGACGATGCAAGACCTTTGGAAAGAGGAAGATGACTTCCAAGCCGAGAAGCGGCAGGACCGCCTCGAGGAGATCATGGCGAACAACCCGGATGGTCAGATCACGGATTACTACCGGATGCCCGACTGGTTGGCCGACAAGATCGCAGAGGTGGAGAAGGGGAACGCCGCACGGAAGGCCGAGGAAAACCGCAAGCGCATGGAACGCTACAATGCCGGGCTTTGCGAATGGGAGTCGTGCCGTCAGCCACGCATGAAGAACAACGCCGAGTGCGAGATGCATTACAAACGAGGAAAGTACGAGGACTTACGATGAGCAAGAAAGACACAGGGATCGTTTCGATCCACGGAAAGGAATACAAGACGGTCGCGCTCCGCGTTGCCGAGTTTCGCAACGAGTACACCATCAAGGATGGGTGGGGCATCGTGACCACGCTTGTCCACCATGACGCCGACACGGTGATCATGAAAGCCGAGGTAATCAATCCGGCCGGAATGGTAGTCGGGACTGGCCACGGCGAGGAGAAACGGTCAGCCAGTCAGATCAACCGCACGAGCGCGATGGAGAACGCCGAGACATCGGCAATCGGACGCGCCCTTGCAGCGGTCGGCCTTGCCGGGACGGAATATGCTTCGGCAGATGAGGTGGCGAACGCCATTCATCAGCAGCATGAACGACCCGCCCGGTCTGGCGAAGCAAGCGAGAAGCAAAAGAAATTCCTGCACAGTCTGATCCTTCGTTTGCCGAAAGAGGAGCAGGGCTTTTACATTGACAAGGCCAAGAAGTCAGACGCAGCCGGAATCAGTAAACTCATCGACGAACTGAACAATGGATAGCAACCGAAAAGCAATTAGCAAACCTGCAAGACAGGCCGCCGAACTGATCCACATTCGCATCAAGGAATCGGCACTCGGCATGGACGAGGCGAAGCGATACTGGGGCGGGAAAGATGACCGTTACTTCGAGGGATTCGAGGACGGACTCAATGCCACCCGGCTTCACGTTGAAGATGCCATCCAAGCGTTCCTTGACAGGGAGCTACTGGAGGAGGTACTCGGATGAGCAAGCTCCCTTACCTTCGGATGTACGTGGGCGATGCGTTGAGCGACGAGAAACTGGCGGGCCTTGGCCTCGCGGCATGGGGAGCATGGATGAAGGTGCTGTTCATCATGTGGAAAGCGCAGCAGTCCCCGATACAGAAGACCAGACGAGCGTGGTGCTTCACCTTGTCCTGCACACCGGATGAGTTCGAGGCGGTCGTTCT
>Ga0196901_1000561_pt1 | contig 19357 bp, 40 predicted proteins | sample CB_VirMetaG_FD_169099 | JGI IMG/M metagenome (GOLD analysis project Ga0196901, IMG submission 169099) | Freshwater to marine saline gradient viral communities from Chesapeake Bay - CB_1504_1 Viral MetaG (v3) (version 3) | ecosystem: Environmental > Aquatic > Marine > Coastal | place: USA... | reverse complement strand
GTGTTGGGCAATGGTCTGAGATTGAGCAACATCTACCTCTTCGTGAAGGTCAAATGTTTATACCTTATGAAGAAAAGACTAAGATTGATGCAATTCTTACACCATATCTTGATGAGGCTAGAACACACAATTCATCGAATTCTTGGGATATTTATCAAGTTATTCGACATCGAACTTCGTGGATTAAGGCTCATAAGTTTGGTCTTGTAAATGAAGATGGTTCACGAAACTTGGATAAGATGTTAGAAGTGGATTATGATGAACCTGTTCACTTCGGTTCAGAACCGCTGGTTAAGATAGAAGAGGATTAACACCCTCATTGACTGACAAGGGGGTAGGCTTTTCGCCTGACTCCAACTAATCAAGAAAGGAAAGAAAAATGAAAAAGATCATTCAAGAAGTAAGTGGTGAAGGTCTAGAAAGCCTACTAGGCGAGCGCATTGCCGTCTGGTGCGAGTGCTACATTTACGCCGGTGTATTGGCGGGCGTAAATGAGCATGACATCTTACTCGATGACGCGAGTGTCGTGTATGAGACGGGTAAGCTCGATGAGTCGGGGTTCCGTGACGCGCAGAAGCTGCCGTGTCAGTGGTATGTCAGGACAGCGAAGATCGAGAGTTACGGGAGGATGAGCTGATGTCATTGGGCACAACGCAGTACAGAAACATGTCTTTGTACGTGTCTTTGTCTAGGTCGCGATACAAACAGGGGGCTGTGTCTGAGTCTGGGCCTGAATCACGGTCTGAATCTGGGTCTGGATTATGGTCTGTGACTGAGTCTGAGTCTGAATCATGGTCTGGATCATGGTCTGAATCATGGTCTGGGTCTGTGTCTCGGTCTCGGTCTGTGGCTGGGTCTCTGTCTGGGTCTCGGTCTCTGTCTGGGTCTCGGTCTGGGTCTGGGTAGCATGAGGAATGAGGCACAGAATCAAATAATGTAATACGAGGAGGATGAACTGATGTCATTGGGTACGGCGTGGAATAAATACAGGTCATCTTGGTCTGGGTCTTGGTCTATGTTACGGTCTCGATCATGGTCTTGGTTTCGGTCTCAATCTGGGTCTGGGTCTGGGTCTGTGTATCGGTCTCGGTCTGGTTACAATGAAAGCTACGGAAGGATGAGCTAATAATGTCACTCGGTACTGCACGGCATAAACATATGTCTCGGTCTCTATCTCGGTCTCTATCTCGGTCTCGGTCTGGATCTGGATCTGGGTATTGGTATCCATCTTTGTCTCTATCTCAGTCTGGATGTCGGTATCAGTCTCTGTCTGGATCATGGTCTCGGTCTCTTTCTCGATCTGGATCATGGTCATGGCGCAAGTCTCGGTCTCGAAAAAATGGGAGGATGTCATGAGCTTAGGCGGTGGCTATAAAAAACAACAGTTTAGGTCTAAGTCTGGGTCTTTGCCTGCGGATTGGTCTTGGTCTGGTTCTAAATCTGTGTCTTGGTCTAAGTCTGGGGGTTTGATTTGGCCTTGGTCTGGACCAGGGTCTTGGTCTGGATCTGGAACTAGGTCTTAGGTTAGACTTGAGCCTTGACTAAAAGAAAAACTAAGGAGACTTAAAGATGGCAACACGATCAACAGTTGGAATCGAAAAAAAGGGTAAGTTTTTTGCAATTTATGTCCATTCTGATGGTCATCCAAGTTTTATGCTTAAAAATTTACCTAACAAAACGCAAAATGTGTTAAATCTGATTTTTAGTGGTGATGGCTCAATCATTGATAACGGCAAGGTTGTTAAGAACACTAAATCTTATGATGACAAGCCAAGTGTATACCATTCAAAGTATAGTTGGCTATCTGATATGAAGAAAATGGGATGTGAATACTATTATTTTTGGTTTAAAGCATGTAATCAATGGGAATACGGCTGCATGTAAAAGAAAAAACTAAGGAGAATTATATGAGAGACTTTCTTTATAAGGGACTATGTGGTAATCAGTGATTATGGTTTCATATTTTAGCAGCAGCAATAGGTGTTCAGCTTATGATTGGATGGGGACTAACTGTTGGGGCTATACTAATTATAGTAACTTTTTTAACAGTTGGTTGGGAAATAGTTGAGTTGGGTTTGGAAGCATACAAGATAGGTGATGATGCTTTTACAGCCATTGAAACTATTTATGGATCCAAATGGAATTAGTTGATGGACACTTTAGGAGACATTTTTGGAGCTTTTGCAATAGCAGCAATTCTTGAAAAGGAAGAGTAAAACATTATGATAAAAGGAAACTTAAGACCCTATGAATTTTTCGAAACTAAAGGCATTGGTGAATCGGCTTTGGAGATCCATGCGGGGTCATATCATATGGCCCTCAACAGTGCTGGTATTTCTGACTATAACATACTCACTTATAGTAGTGTCCTTCCTAAAGATGCTATTCTCGTAGACAGGACAAAACTTGAACTCATGCCACCTATGCCATTTGGTTCAGAGCTAAAGTGTATCATGGGTGTCTGTAATGCTGAAGAGAGTGAGCAATGTTCGGCGGGTGTTGTGTATGGTTGGCTCTATGATGGTGATGAAAAAATTGGTGGTCTAGCTTGCGAAGTTTCTGGAAATTACCCTGAAGATGAATTACTATATAGGCTAGAACAAGTCATTAGAGAACTTCATATTGCAACTTATAGTCAGTATAGTCTAGAGTATCTTAAATATATCACCAGTTGTTTTGTGCCACAAAAGAGATACGGCACAGCACTAGCAGCTCTTTGTTTTGTCAGCTATAAGGAGAATTAAGATGGAAGATAGAAACTTTGAATTAAGTCCTCTAAATTCACGAGAATTCTCTATGATGTTAATGGGTGTATCTGATGAGATGCTGAAACACTACCGTATACTCATAGATAATGAATTGAGCAGCAGAAATGGAAAAGAAGATGAAGTGGATGAAGCGAATTAAAGCACAGATGAGAAAAGATCCTAGAGAAAGTATGAGGGATTATGACAATTTTGTCTATGTTGTTTTAGAAACAACAAATCCTAAACGGATCAGTCCAGGTGAGATTTTGGATACTAGTAGGATGCGTCAACTTTCAAAGCACGGGTATCGGATTAAACTATTGCCATTGGAGGGATCTCATGAAAGCTAAACTTGAGTTTGATTTGCCTGAAGATGAATATGCTTTTAAGATTGCTTCATCTGCACAAGAAATGAAAGATGCTATTTTTAACTTCGATGAGTATCTTAGAAGTGTAGAAAAACATAGGGATCATGGCAATGAAGCAGGCAAGTTGATCCAAGAAATCAGAGAAGAGTTTTATGAAGCTCTTGGACGATGGGTAAACGATTAAGAGGAGTATACAAATGAACACGTTCAGAAATTTCGTAGCAAAAATCAAGCAACCATTTCTGTTTGTCCTAAACCTATGGGCTTTCCGTAAGGTTCTGTGGAAGTGGAGATGGTGGGACTATCGATATAATCTAAACCTTTTCGCGCAAGGTCTACGACTTCAACATAAGGGTATGTTCGAAAACTCTATGGAGGTTTGGGAGACTCGCAAGAAGAAGTTGGAAAAGATGGGTGAAGCTATCGAGATCCTCGATAGACTTGACACAAATTGGCACGTTGAAGAAGCCCAAAGACAGTTGGGTAAGAAGATCATTTATCGTGATTGGGGTTTTGAAGAAGTAGATCCAGATGAACCTGTGACAGGAAAGACAATTGAGACAGTGATTGATGATCCAACACTTGATGAAAAACACTTCAAGGTTGTTGATAATCTCACAGAAGAAGAGGCACGGATTAACAGAGAGATTTATGACTTATCTTATGAACTAGAAGACAGAGACTGGAGACAGTTGTGGATTGGTATTATCTGTGGCGGTCCAAATCTTCATGATGATAAGTTTGATGGATCTAATATGAAAACATGGTGGGACTAGACATGAAACACTTCAATCAGTCAAAGAAAAACTTGGTGACTATGTGCGATCCACCTGAAGGCTGGAAGTACGGGTTTCCAAAGCCCATGCCTGATAATGTAGAGAACTTTGAAGAGTGGCTCCGAAGTGAAGGTTATCCAGTTGATGAATATCGTGATGTTCTTGATAGAGGATGTCGATTTTGGGTAAAAGAAAATGCAGACGTGGAATAAATTATAGTGAATTAAATATGATAACCGTGATAATAAACTTAGTTACGATAGCGGGTATTTTGTTAGTAAATAATCATTGGACAAAATCAAGTCCTTACGAAGATCTTGGTTGGGTTGCAGTAGATACTGTTTTTGTTAATGATGAGTTATTTCAGATTAGATTTGAGAAAGAATTCAATGATCCTGTCTTAGAATGGGTTCAGATGGATAATGATCAAATAAAGTTTAGATGGACAGATTAGAAGGGGTTACTTATGAGTGCAACGAAGAAAATGTCAATGAAGTTCACTAAATTCGAACTTGTTATGCTTACCCGCAGTCTTCAGCATTTCCTTTCAGAGGATCTTCCTTTGGAAGTTGAAATGGACTACAAGGAGTTGTTGAACCGTATCAATAATACCAAGAATTCTTTTGAAAAGGAGTAAGAAAATGAAGATCGACTGGGAGATGCATGAAGGCTTCGAGTTTGCAGCGATGAGTGAATGCGGAGACTGGATGCTATATCGGGAGAAGCCTGATTTCTGTGAGTATCATGGGTGGAAAGTTTCTGAAGGGCAGGATGACTACGATGATTGCGAGCTTATCTTTAATGATGATGAGGATGTAAGGACTCGCAATTATAAGTATGCGTATGACTACAAGAATACACTCGTGGAGTATCCAAACCAACCAGACAGTCCTAAAGATGTTGTCTATATTTCAGGCCCGATGACTGGCTACACACGCTACAACGCTGATGCATTCTATAAGGCAGAGGAAGAGTTGAAAGCGGCTGGGTATGGTGTCATTAACCCAGTAAGGATTGATGAGGAGTTTGGGTTTGATCCAGATAGTAGTGCAGAACTCACTGATGGATTTAAGCAGAGAGTGCGTAGTCGTAATATTGAGCTTCTTAATACCCATGCAACTCATATTTATATGCTTGCTGGATGGACTGAGAGTAGGGATGCTACTGCTGAATACCACTTCGCCTTATGGGCAGGGATTAAACCGCTGTATGGTTAGTTATCAACCAATGGAGACGAGGAATGAACAAAGAACTAATTGAAAAGATCATCAAAGAGAAGTTCAATTTTGAGACTGATTATGGAACTAAGACATTTGTCGAAGAGGTTGTGGTTGATGACGATAAGAGTTTTGCTGAGATGATATCAATTGAAGTGAAGTTTAAGCGTCTGCTTTTTATTGAGGTCGAAAAAATCAATGAACTTTCTAAGTCATTGTCGGCCTCTAAAACTCAAGTATTTGCAGGACAAGATGAACATATTTGGGTGATGTTTTGGGTTCACCCAAGCAATTCAATAACAGGGTCCTAAAAAGATGATTCACAGCGTTACGGAAGAAATGAAGCTAGCTGGAAACGCCATGGCAGCTGATCTCATGTCAGCAACCATAGCAAAGAGCTTTTCGGAAAATTGGGCAGAGTTTATCGCTGAGTATCGAGGTAAGAACATCGATCTCATTGAGGCGTATGTTGCCGAAGAACTAGATTCCGTCACTGCGATATACCTTGCGATGGAACGAGAAAAAAAATAAAAGGAGATTAATTATGTCATTTTGGGGAACTGAATGGTACTACTGTGCCGATTGCGAGAGCATATCAGTAAAAGACGCGGTACCGTATGATGATGGGTGTGAATGTTCGTATTGCGATAAGGGTATGGAACTTATCGGTATTATAGATGAAACTAACGGCGCCCCGTACGTAATGGGTTTTTGGTTGGAACAGGCAGCCGAGGCTGTAACTGAGGTATGTAGCTGCTGTGGGAATGAAAGACAAATCATCCCACCAAAGTATAAAGTACATAAACTGCCTGAGGCAAAATTCTGGTACTCCGCAACAGCAGACCCATTGGCCTTCATTCCTAATGCAACGCAAATTCATACCCATGGGGAGGATAATCAGTGAGCATTTATTATTTGGTAATAGGTCACTGGTACGATACCAGTGACCTTTTTTAAAGGAGTGTTAATGCAGACTTATAATATTTTTAGTTTTGATAACAAGCCTACACTTACATTTGACGACGTGCAGATTGTACCGTGTGACGAGCCTTGTACCATTGAGCATAGAGCTGATTGTGATATTTCTTCGGATCTGGTGCGCAGAGATCTGAGGATAGCCAATCCGCTTATTGCTAGCCCCATGGACTCAGTATGTGGTGTTGAGATGTGCATAGAAATGTCTAAGAATGGGGGTATAGGTGTTCTTCATAGATTTAATAAGTCTATCGATGAGCACAAAGCGGAAATAGTTGAGATTAGTAAGCATACTGGTATTATTGCTTCCGCAATCGGCGTAACCGGCGACTATTTGGAGAGGGCTCAAGAACTTGTCAGTGCCGGATGTACTACGCTTTTCTTAGATACTGCACATGGTAACCATGTTAACACACAGCGAGCCATGAGTAGCATCAAGAAAAGTATGAATGTTAATCTGGTTCCTGGAAACGTAGCCCATCAGGCCGCAGTAAAGAACCTTATTGATTGGGGCGCTGACGCAATTAGGGTTGGTATTGGTGGCGGGTCCGTGTGTACTACCAGAAGGGAAACAGGCGTAGGCGTTCCCATGGTAAGCTCGATTATGGACGTATGCCTAGTGGCCTCTGCACACGACATCCCGGTCATCGCCGACGGTGGTATCCGTAGTGCTGGTGACGTCGCTAAAGCGATTGCTTGCGGGGCTGATACGGTGATGATTGGTTCTATGTTTGCTGGCACGCAGGAAAGTCCTGGAGATGTTTACCAAGATGAGAAGATGTATATGTACAAGGTGTACAGAGGCTCAGCATCATTTGAAGCAAAGAGGGCAAGGGGCGAATATAAGAACGTAGAGGGTGAAACAATGCGAGTGCCTTACCGCGGCCCTGTGAGCAGGGTTATTGGTAGACTTGAAGATGGTCTACGCAGTGCCATGGCATACACAAATGCGAAGACTATTATTCAGTACCAAGCAAAGGCACGGTTGGTAAGAATTACTCAGCCCGGATTAATTGAGTCACACCCCCATGGAAAAATTTAAAGGGTTAGGTTATGGAATTAATTTATTTAGTATTAGGTTCAGTATTCCTAGTAATCGTTGTGGGAGCAGCCTTGGGGCTGGCCCTTAATAAACAAGAAGTCGAAATTAACGCACACATCAGAGAGCTATATTTTATGTTAAATAAAAATGCTGAAAATGACTTAAAAAGTTTTGACATCGCGATGCGTGCCATAGAAGAAGAAACGGCTGAAAGAAAAGCAGCTATAAAAAAACTGCAGGAAAAACTTGCAAAACTATAGAAAATACTCTATAATATATCTGAATCAACCAATACAATATCATGGGCATACATAAAAAGAGCCTAACTGAACAAGATTTCATGAGAGCTCAGTGGTGGGTTGCCCGTTACTCGGAAGAGCTAGACTTCGACCCATCATTGCACACAGAGTTTATGACTACCTATTTACATGTTAGGGCTATAGAGAGAGTTGCCGACGCATTGAATAATGTGGCGTTAGCTATCAGCGAGGGAAAGAAGCCTGAGAAGGAAGTTATTAATAAGCGTAGTCAGTACTCGGAAGCAATACCTAGGACTAGGTAAAGCATGGCTAAGCAAACAAAGGAAACTGGTACCATAACAGAAATCAGATTTCAGTTAGCTTGTCTGGAAAAAGGCGCAGTGGTACTAGAGCCTTTGGGAGATTACGCTCCATACGATTGTGTAGTACAGCCGGATTACAATAAAGCAGAATTTTTTAGAGTGCAAGTAAAAACTGCAATTAAAGCATCTAAGAATAGCTATAAGATTAATACCTCTAGAAGGCTGCGCAGGAGCGGAGAAAAGTCAGCTGAAACTGTTTTATACAGAGAAGACGAGATTGATTTTTTTGCAACAGAAATTAATGATTGTTGGTATATAATTCCTTTTACGGATAAACCCCAGTTATACGTCAACCCTGTATCTGAAGAAAAGAACTTAGACGAATACAAAGATGCTTGGCATCTACTAAAACTTTAAAGGAAGTGTAATGCAAGAAAACGGACCGGACCCAGCAGTATTTTTATTGATGCCTTTGACCGAGAAGCACGTTGAATGGTTTCCCAGGTTTAGGGGAGTATTTCTAGAAGACCCGGAACACCCCGAATTTAATGGGAAGCTTCAAATTTTAACCAGGGCGAGGAGCTCTGATTATGAAAAGCACGTTGAAATTGTAAAGGAACATCCAAACTACGTTGATATGTATGAGGACGTAGAGAATGATTTCTTGACATTTGTCTTAGATATTCCAGAAGCATTTAAAGAGGACGTACATAAGATGCTAAACGGACAGCTTGAGGACACTAGCCCTGAATATCAGGCAGCTTGTAAGAAGACATTTGGGGATACGCCGCAGATTGTGGCAATGCTGGAGTTGTGGTTTAACCCACCACAGGAAGAACATAATATAGGATGAGGCTGTTAACCCGCCAGTTGGCGGGCTACCGCCCTTTAGCTTATGGTTTTAACTTCACAATTTAATAGTATATTAGAAGAATTATCAACTGAGCGTAGCGTAGTAGTTTTGGCGTTAGTGCACATGTGTATACAATTAGGAATGAATGCAGGCACATATAAAGATAATTCTGCTAATCACAACTGGAAAGATATGGTTATGATAGATCTACCTACCGGACAAGTATCTTGGCATATTCATAAAAATGATTGGCATTTATTTGAGGGGTTACAAAAATATGATGGTAGGTGGGATGGTCATGACAAAGCAGAGCGCGAGTATAGAATTAAGCAACTAACCAAAAAATAACGATGGCTCGAACAGTGACACTGGTTCCCGACTGGGAAGAAATTAAAAAGGTTAATGCAGCATACCCACCCAAGTTTATTGCTGTGCACGATCATTGGATTGGCTTCCATGACACGGAGCCGACCTTTAATGAAAAAAGCAACGAATGGGAACCTCGCCCATATGTGGCTTTTAATATACCAGCAGGGTTTTACTCAAAAGTACCAACTTTGATACCAGTACCAAAATAAAAAAAATAATCTTTTTTAAGGTATAAGAAATATGTAAGCAAGGGCGTACTATGGTTGTACGCCCAGAAAAATTGGCCCATCTGGGCCAAAGGAGGACACATGTTTTTCAAGAAGACAAAGACCCATGGTGAAAACCCCGACTTCGTGCAGAGTCACAACCTCCAACCCCGCCTCTATGAGGCGGGGGGAGAGGTGTACCTCACACTGTGGACCCGGAAGGGTCCACAGGACTACGCACCGCACATTGCGGTGCGTGTCGCTGGGATCGAGACGGCAGCCGCACGTCGTGCGGCGGAATGGTACCAGAGCGGCCGCCAGTGGCGTAATCTCTGGCTGGAAGGCCTCGAGGTCTGCGAAGACCTCAAGGCCTTCCTGGAGGCATCCTCCTCCGGAGAGGAGGACGGTGGGGACGACCCCACCGGTGTGGCCGGCAAAGGCCGGCCGGCGGCGAAGGCCGCCGAGTTTCCCAAGGGTGTCACCCTTGGGGACTTCGAGGAACGCAAGTTTGCGTTCCTCGATGAGGAACGCTGGTAGCCTGAGAGGGAGGGGACTTAAGTCCCCTCCCATTCTTGTTTGATTAAGTTTTTTATATTATTAAGAGCTGCAAAAAAAATGAGACAAAAAGGAAACTTAAACTAATGGAACCTGAACTAAATTTTGGTGATCTTAACATTACCTGTTTCAGGGACAGTAAAGGAAGAGTTGATGTCGATATTTATAGTACAGACGCCTTTGGCAATGAACAGCTGGCAACTTCTTTATCTAAAGAAGATGCAATTAAGTTGATTAACTTTTAAAAAAAACATTCGGAATATAAACAGGTGACCTTGTAGACCTAAGCGGTATCTGAAAAAAGATACACCTAGCGTAAGAACTCATCAGAAAAATTTGGGGCCATAGCACGGTCTGGTGAGTGCAGGAGTCTTATAAACTCAAGGTCGTGGGTTCAAATCCCACTGGCCCCACTTGGGCGATTAGCTCAGTTGGTTAGAGCACTTGCTTTACACGCAAGGGGTCACTGGTTCGAGTCCAGTATTGCCCACATTTTTAAGCCCGGATGGTGGAATTGGTAGACACAGGAGACTTGCCTTACTTGCGCACTTGGGGGGTAAAAATCAAGAACGCAAGGTCGCGGGTGCGCTCTCTGAAAAGAGGGATGTAGAATGGCGTAAATTCAGGGAAGCCTTAACAGATAACGCTGATGGTAATCCTGAGCGAAGCCTTCTTTTGGAAAACAAGAAGGAACGTGCAGAGACTAGACACGCCACACCTAAAGCTAAGAAAAGCATAATATCTTAGATAAGGTGAAGGGATAGTCCAGACCACAAACTCGAAAGAGGTAGCGAAAGCTATAGTTGGTACGAAAATCTCCTGACCGTAAGGTCGTGCGGGTTCAAGTCCCGCTCCGGGTATTAACTGAAATCAGGGGCAGGTTTGCAGACCAGCCCTTCAACCATAACTGCAAGGAGGACGCAATGGAAGAGATTAGTCAAGACCCCATGTATTTTGTCCTGCACAGCAGGTCACCCAAGGACACGTCCTTTTTCATCTATCAAGATGGACGAGACGTTGTCTGCATTGGAGAGTGCAGCACTGGCAAAATGGGCGTGACCCACGGTTGGTCACATGCAGAGGCACGTGAAATAGCCGACAGGCTACTCGTCCAGGAGGGACATGTTATGGCGACTGCCAACAGTCTGGCGCAGGTGTTCAGTCTGATGGAAGCGTTTGACAAAGTATTCTGAAAGTGGGGCGTTCAGTTAGTTCGCAGTTCCTAAGTGTCGGATGATGACCATCAACTCAAGCGCGCATTTGGTCATTACTACCTATGACAAGGGGTAGTCTGCGTTCGTTTAACATTAAATTTGCCACTATAGCTCAATTGGCAGAGCAATGGTTTTGTAAACCATAGGTTGCGGGTTCGAGTCCCATTAGTGGCTATTGTTTGTTCAGCTTATTCGGGATGTAGCTCAGTTGGTAGAGTGCTTGTTTTGGGAACAAGATGCCGCTGGTTCGAGTCCAGTCATCCCGATTTGACCGTATAGCTCAGCAGGTAGAGCACGTGCCTTTTAAGCATGTGGTCCTGGGTTCAAGTCCCAGTGCGGTCATCACATCATCCGGAATGCCTCTCGAAGAAGCACAAATTTCCGATCTGAATTAACAGATATCAGCTGGACGACGGTTCAGAAGTGGATGTTAATTGCCTTGGTACGCAAATTGGTAAAGCGGCTTGGTTTAGGTCCAAGTGCATGAGGGTTCGAGTCCCTCCCGAGGTATTACGGGGAATTAGCTCAGCTGGCTAGAGCGCCTGGTTTGCAACCAGGAGGTCGTGGGTTCGAGTCCCATATTCTCCATATGGATTTCTGCCACCATAGCTCAATTGGATAGAGCACCGGTCTTCTAAACCGTAGGTTTCTGGTTCAAATCCAGATGGTGGTATTGGCTATGACAACGAAAAAAACTAAAAAAGGATGAAGCGTGAACGAGAAAGACAGGAGGGTGTTTAAGGCGTGGTACGACACGCTTGGCTGTTACATCGGAGAAGCTGTGCCACAACGGGAGGCATTCAGGCAGGTATGGCAAGCCTGCGAGCAACAGCGAAAGGAACGCATTGCCGAACTGGAGGCCGAGATCAAACGCCTAAAGGACGTCGCATGAACGAGAAAGACAAGGCGAAGATGAAACGGTACAATATAACCCTTCAACGCAAAGATGAATACGCCAGTGCTCGTATTGAAGAGCAAGAAGATGGCGAGTTTGTCAAGTATGAAGATCATCTGGCCGAGATCCAGCACTTGCAGGAGCGTGTCGCTGAAATAGAAGGCAAGTGGATAAGTGTAAGACTAACCAATGCCACAAAAAGCGTGGAGATCAGGCGGCTTCGGGAGGAGGTTAGATCACTAACATCTATCGCATCAAAAGAACCAGTCTCTGAGTCGGCGTTTTGAACTAATCAAGCTCTCATAGTTTGATTAGCAAGAATTTCTGTTTCGCAATCAGGAGATTTCTGGTTCGAGTCCAGATGGTGGTATTATTTAAGGAGTAAAAAAATGCAAACATTTCTACCATACGGTGACCCCGCCAAGTGTGCCAAGGTGTTAGACACTAAAAGGCTAGGTAAGCAGCGCGTAGAGACCGTACAAATCGTTAACTCATTAGTGGGAATAAAGGCGGGATGGGCAAATCACCCCGCAGTCAAGATGTGGAGAGGGTATGAGCCTTATCTAGTAAAGAAGTATTTACACGCCATGCTTAAAGAGTGGAACCAGAGAGGCTATAATAGCCCAAAGTGTATTCAGCACATGGTAAAATTTCTAAAAATGGCAGAGATTGATAAGGTTCCCGTGGAGCCCCCATGGTTCTCGGAGGAATTATTTATTTCCCATCAATCGAATCTAATTAGAAAGCTTCCAGACCATTACAAGAAGTTCTTTCCAAATGTTCCGGATAATATAGAATATGTGTGGCCAGTATGATTTGTTTAAGTAAAAATCCTTGCCAAACAGCTTGGAAACTAAGTGAAGCGGAGCTTAGAGAAAACCTAGAAGAAGTAAAGGATCTGTTTTTAGTTTCTGTAAAAGAACTGTTATTTAAAGCAGGCCACAAACTAACAGGTGTAACTATCTCTAAAGATCCTGATACAGATTGGGTAAATTGGGCAAATAAGTCAATCTCCAATCTATTTTGGGTAAGGGCTTTTCTAGTAGACCACATAAAAGCCCATGCATACAAACTAAAAGAATTTAAATATGTGGAGGCGGGTAATTGGGCGACGGTAGAGTTTAAAATGGCCCTGAGTATACTTAAGCCTAATCTCACTACAACAAAAACAACACCAACAAACAAGCTATTAAAGCAGAAGTAGTTCAATTGGCAGAACTCTAGCCTTCCAAGCTAGATGTTGCGAGTTCGAGTCTCGTCTTCTGCTTTGCACCGGGTTAGCTTTGCTTACACATCTTGTCCTCCTTTGTTTGTTTACACTTCGGCTAACCCGTGAGCAGGGGTGGGGCAACCCACCCCTTATTATTTATAAGGAAAAGCAAAATGATTAAGTTATCTAGATGTGACTGCTGCGAGATGGGGTATTTAGGTCCATATACACCTGCCATATCCAACTTGGTAACATTGTTTACGGGGTTACCACATTTTGATCAATTTGAGATAAAATCAGTATGCCCTAATTGCATGGCGGAGGAAATAGACTATTTTGAAGAAACTGGAAAAAGTAAAATATTGGAGTTAAAAGAAAATGCAAGTGAATAGCGCACAAGTTGAAATTAAGTTTCTAAAAAAGATGGTGGAATCTTATGAAGCCTACTTTGAAGGAAAGCAGGCTGGGATGTCAGAGGAACACCAAAACAATCCTTATCCTAAAGTAGCTCAAAGCACTAGTATGCCCTCTCCACATGAAATGTGGATAGACGGGTACGAAGAGAGTAAAAACTCTCTAAGACAGCTTACGGCGCTAGAAAGCGCGGCCACCATGCTGAATGCAATGAAAGATTTGTTCGAACTGTTCTCACCAGAAAGGGACAAAGAGGATGAACAACAAGACTAGTTTGTTCTTTGGGGTTTTTTGGCTTCAGGCCGTGGCAACTATCACTACGCTAGCGGGTATGGCCGCCATCTCTCCGGTGTCGTACACCGATTGTACACGCATAGGGGACAGTTATTTGGCTTTTACGGTCATTAACTGTCTTATGTATTTTGTATTAAAGAAATGGGGCTAAGGGCCCCATTTTTTTACATTATAAGAAGTGCTGCAGAACAACTTAGTAGCAGAATATAAGTCCATGGTATAAATTGGTTTATTAGTGGTATAGTAAAACCCCCAAGACCCATCGCCGCCCAGGAATCCTCTTGTATACTTTCGTTTTTATTAAAGACATACCACGAAGAATCCTGCACAACGGCAAATGCACCCACTGCCCATAAATGGCCTGCCAAAAAGCAAGTTATTCCCCATATAGCCCACATGGGTAAATGGTACTTAAAACTTATTTTATTTTTGAAAAATCTGGGTTCAGGACTTATAAACCCGCCAGCCATAACAACGTGCTCAGTGTAACCAAATAATATGGCTACAAGCATTAATAATAAAAAACTAATCATTATTTTTTACCTTACCGATTATAGATTTTGCCAGATTCACTATATCTACTCCCTGAGCTTTTAGTACACAGTCAGATTGATTTTCGCATGTTACATAAGAGGGCAGATTTTTTAATTTATTATATAAACTATATTCTAATGTTTTATTATCCAACGATACTACACACCCACCCATAGTCCCATTAATAGGCCAAGGGTCTACGGAATATTCATAAACTAGGCCAGAATCTGTTTTTACGGTGCCAGTACCCGATTTTAACGATGCTATTAAATCACATAGTTTGTTATGACCCTCGCAAAATTCTGGTAAAATATTTTTAATATGTATGTCTGATAAGTCGCCATACCCGTCTAGGCCAAACTCGGTTGAAAAGTTTTTAGTCCATAATAGAATTTTTTGATTTTTATCAACCATAACGATAGGCTCAGGACAATACTTCAGGAAAGCTCTAACTATGACACCAACATCATAAATACCATCTAGGCGCTTTTGAATTTCGTTTAAACGCTCTTTCACATTTTGAATATCTGTATTCATAATTACCCCTAGTAAAAAAGCACCTTAAAGGCCAAACCAACAAGGCCAGCAAAAACTAACCATAGTGCTTTTTGAATGCCCCCTAGATAGCTCTTCATACTTTTTACTTTTTCTATAATTTCTTCTTTTTGTAATTGCGAGATATACCTATCGTGAACCTCTACTCTGGATATAACACCGTCTCTAGGATCAGTAATATGGTTAGTTAACAGTTTTTTAATATCAGATATCTTTTCGTCTAGACTGTCTAATCTACTCGTAACACTAACTTGGTCCCTCTCATGTTCACCTAGTGCAGATGAGATAGATTGCATTTGGGATAATATGACTTTTAATATTTCTGTAATATCGAGCTGCTGTAGCGCTTGCGGGCCAAAATCTTTATGTGGGTCTATAGCCATTATGTATTTTCCTGTAATTCTATTAAGTTGCCAGCAGCTTTATTGTTTGGTAACCATTGTTCTATATAGTAAGACCAAGCCTCTTCCGGGTCTTCACCACTATTTATTAATCCTAATATCTCTTCTAGCATAAAGTCTGGCATTTGTTTAGCGAAGTATTCTCTTACCCATTCTTTTTTTAATAACGACCTCATTGTATCTTCTGAGGCAAGAATGACACTAACATTATCGTAATTATTTAGCTTTAATGCAAGCTCTAATTCGCTAGTTACAAGAGATATATTATTTGTAAACGGTGCACTCCAACAGTCCACCACAAATATAGAGTTATCGATGTTTTTAACGTCGTCTAATATTTTATATAGTGTTTCCTGTAACTCAGGAACTTTAATCATACTAGATTTGGTTTTTAGGCTGTATAATGTTTTAAGGCGCATTAATAAAACTTGCCCTTTCCAAACTCAGTACCGTACAGATAAGAAGGCATCGGATCTGTTCCATGTAAATTACTGGCAGCTCCGAGAGAGGCACCATCTTTTAAAGTATCTCTAATCCTATTAACAGTCAACTTACTTAACCAATCTGGATTGTCCATTGCCAGAGTATCTATACTTTTAAAGTATGGCTCGTATGTTATTTGCTCCATTCCACGGGCTGCTCTATCCTTGTTATCTGCCTTAATCTTAGTAAGAGATACAGCATCTCCACGAAGGTATTCACTATCTTTCGCATCTGTAACTATTGCTTGGTTTGCAATACCTCTGATAACGGTCTCAAACGTCTTTTTCCCGAGACCCTCTTTACCAAAAACCCCCTCTAAGTCATTAACCATCTGCAGACGCGCCGCCTGGTAACCCTTATACTTCATTAATTCTTGTGGCTTTATAGAGCCTGAACTAATCTGGTCACCTTCCAACACTTTGTCTCCGTTCTTAACAAGAATTTTCCTACCAAATGGGACGTGGTGCTTAACACCTGCTATATACACGTCATTACCACCGATACTTGATTTTTCTATTCTGTGCACTATACCACCGATTGCTGCTAAGACCGCTTTACCTGCAACAATTTCTGGAACCTTTAGTACCTGCTCCATTCGAGGGAATCCGGCAACCACATCTTGCTCAGCTGCAGCAGAGCCACCACTATGAAAACTGTTGTGGTTTATATAGGTACCCGTGATAAACCTTTTGTCAGGGGTAACTCTATCGTAGACCATTTCAATATCTGATTGTATCGGCAGATCAAACATGCGAGCTACCACAACTTCGGAGCACCCAGGTTGTATGGGCTTCATGCGAAGTTTACCAGGTGTCCACTGTGTGCTTACTTTGATACTTCGTCCGTTTAGCCACGTATTGATACCTTCGCTATCGCGTAATTTCAAAGAGAAAGGTTGAGAGTTGTTAATATCTCGTCTTTTTTCTAGTCTTAGCGTAGCTGGTATACCAAGTACTGCGCACATAACACGAACTTGATCCAAAAGGGCAAAACTATTAGAGTAAATTTTAAATCCTGTACGGTCCTTGCTGCCGTCTGTGTCGATTAGGCCGGAGATAAATTCTGCCAACCATTCTTTGTCTAGCCTTGCCCAGTCTAATCTTAGCTTTTTGTATTTGGCTTTCGCTTGTATTTGCTCCGAAACTAAGGTTGAGAATTTGGTATTGTGTACCTGATAGTACTTGTCCTTAATAATGCCGTCAACTTGAGAAGCCAGCTTCTCCTTAATACGCATGTCTATATTTGCTATATTGCATGCCCTAGCCACTGATGGCCTATTAGCGTAATATCTAAAGCAACCATCGCCAGCAAAGGCCCCCATCCAATAACCGGGAGCAGCCGCTATGGAGTTGTCTTTTTCCGTGCTATTGTAGATGTTTATAATGCTTTGCAAAGAAACTTCTAAGGTATCTTTACCGACAACAATGTCTTTAGCCTGCTTCTCTTCACCATTTACCCACATTGGATGATTAGCCTGCACTATCATACAGCCACCATCTTTTAGATAAATGACTTTTAGAGTATCACTGGGAGCGTGACTTTCCGTAAAACATTGTTCTAGTGTAGTGAAAGATCCTGACCCATCAATAGTAAAACTATCTACTGTACATTTCATTGTAAGCTGAGTACTGCGCTCTGTGACTGACTGACCCTCTTTAACTCCAATGTTTGTGCCGATAGCTACCAGGTTACCATCTTCAGCAATGCCGTAGCACTTCTGACATACGCCATTAATTGCCTCGCACGTCAAAGGAGACCTGACTTCTAATGATTTTAACTTTTTACTACGCGCCTTGGTTAGAAGGACACTAGTAATTTCCTCACCTGCCTTACCGACACCTGGTACCGTTTTAGCAAGAAACCTATCCATTAAGTTCCTTGAGTCCATAACATCTATTTCTACGCCGTCCGTTGTTCGGCAATCCGCCTCTACTACCAGTAAGCTTTTAGTAACCCCCAGCAGAGCTTTGTTGATAGCACCGGACTGCTCGGTATTAATAGCACGGTCAACCATACCCTTTCTAGCACCATATAGAGACATCCAGTACTCACCCTGATCCAACCCCTCAGCATATGATTTAGTAATGGGCATGGGGAGCGCTTTCCCGTGTACGTCAATCTTAACCCCAGGCATACTAATCAACTGCCTGACTGAGTCATGTTTACCCTCCGAACCAGATTCAAGCATATCATAAAAACCTCTCGCCTTATTTGTCTTTTTAATATAATTATCCTGAGCGGCCTCTATCTGTTTCTGGGCTTTTAACCAGTGAGTTGCTTTTTGTTCGTTAGACCATTTTGCATTTTCTTCTAACTTGAATTTGTTTACAATGTTATCTCTATAAGACCTATCAATATCAAGGTCGTTAATCGAAATGGTGCTGCCGAAGCTGTGACCAAACTGCAGTGCTAAGTCCTTTAGGGCATCAATTGTTTGTGAGAATTCCTTCGAGTGATTAGTTGCTGTATCGTTTAACATCGAGTTCAGCTCTTTTTTGGTAATCTCCTTGTCGTAATTAGCTCTCATAGATTTTGGTAAACTATTAATTACCATTTGCCTGCCAAGACTAGTTTTTTTACCAGCTATTGTAAGAGTATCGTTTAAACCAATTTTGCCGGCAGCATTTAATTTATTAGCCTCAGCTATATTTTTTACACTATAGTTTGTAGATTTTCTTTCTCTAGTCAAGTGCCACAGACCTAGCATATAATCTTTAGCGAATGCGCCTGCCGGTACGTTATTTTTGCTGCCAGGTTGCCATACGTTTTTGCTAGGTAGCATGGTATAGGCTTCTTCTACTGCAGCGTTACCGACAGGTACATGTACTGACATGGTATTGGATAGAATAATACCGTCCACTGACATGAATGTTTCATGCCCCGGCACGGTTAGATCATATCCAGTCTCTGTTTTGCCAGTATTTTCTACTTCTGTTACATAACTCCAACTTACATCTTTGTTATGGATAATATCCACCCATCTTTGTTCCAGAACAGCTTCGCCTCTAAGAGCATAGGATCTAAGAGCGCAACTTCTAGTGCAAAAACCTTCTTTTCGGGCTTTAGCTAATGTCAGGTATAGCGTGCGGTTTTCCTTATGTCCGACCGCTTTCATAAGTATGGTAGCTATCTCTTCTGATATAGGAACCAAATCCGTTTTTTGGTACGACGGAGAGTTTTCATTTGGCTCAGTGCTTGAAAGAGCTTCCACATTTTTTTCGTGCGCTATATTTAGATCATCCTTTAGTTTAACTAAGTCCACACTGCTAATGGACAGAATCCAAAAGTCTTTGCCAGCTGTGGTCTTCTTGGAGTAACTAATTCTACTAGTAACTCCAAGAGTACGTAATAGCTGCTGACTTTCTTGAAGAAGTCTCAGGCTAGCGCTGCTTATGTTGGCTTGTAGCTGCGGTTTAGATTTTCCATGAGTAACACAAATACTTCCGTCGGTGTCTAGTAGCCCAGACAACAGTCCTAGTTTAAACTCTCTGCTTGCCGAAAACCAGCAAGGAGGCAAATGCTTATTTTGTGCACCCTTACCAATTAGGGGGTAAACCCATCCAGCAAAATCTGTCGAATTAACAATCCATTTTTCACTAGCACCATATGAATTCTCGCTGATATTATGGCCTATGTGCGGGCTATCTATAAAGATTTCATCTAGATACTCTATGTATCTCCCTGTAA
>Ga0196901_1000558_pt1 | contig 19386 bp, 33 predicted proteins | sample CB_VirMetaG_FD_169099 | JGI IMG/M metagenome (GOLD analysis project Ga0196901, IMG submission 169099) | Freshwater to marine saline gradient viral communities from Chesapeake Bay - CB_1504_1 Viral MetaG (v3) (version 3) | ecosystem: Environmental > Aquatic > Marine > Coastal | place: USA... | reverse complement strand
TAGCAACAGGAAACTGTGTATTGTTGTAGATATCTACTGGAGCTAGGGCTTTTGAGGCCTTCAATACTCCTGGGTCACTGTCAAGATCACAGCGATGTGTCTCATACAAATTGCCTTCGTAATCACCATTGTTACTCTGAATCCATTGTTTATTGCTGTTTGGTACTTTATTTGTAGACATATTACGCTGTATTATCTGTTCCTGGCTGCCAGGTGGTGGCTGTTTTCTTCAGCACCTCGCCTGTTGAAGCGTCGTCAGTGTCTTCTACGTCAGAAAGGTCAGATAGTTTAAGTGATGGCAGATCGCTGACGTTTAACTTAGCTACCACAAACCGCTTGATATTCTCGATAAACGACACATTGCGAACACTCTCCAAGTCTCGTACTTTCTTTTCTAGCTCTTGTACTCGTTGTTCTAAAGGGCTCATAGGGATGCTTCGTTAGTCCACGTAGTGCTTTCTTCACTTTCGTTTGTCCACTCGGTAGGTGCGGTTCCTTTTCCGGTAGGGTCAAACTTTGATTGAGTCGAAGCAACAAAAGAAGCTACTCCATTAGCATCAGCGCGTCCTGTTGGTGCAAATGCTGATTGGGTAGAGGCGACAAACGGGATGGTTGTTCCATCATCATATGATCCACGAATTACCGCTATAGATGAAGCGTGGTAAGTATTACTTGCAGAAAAAGTGGCCGTTCGGGCGGTTATCTCAGTAGTAGAATCATATGGAGCAGTGGCAACTCCCATAACTACCCCATCGTTACTCTGTACAACTGCTACGTCAGCTTGTTCTGTCCAGGTTGCTGAAGGTGTACTTGCATATCCAGAGACAGTCTCGGTTCCGACATCTGAGTCACTACTCGCAATAACGAAGAATAACAAAGAGTTCTCTGGTATGTCTGGAGTAAGGGCTGTTGTAAATGATGGGGAGGCGGACAATGTATTGTCACTGTCACTTTCGGAAACAGTTATTGGGCTGACTGGAACGTGCCCATCTATCCTTGCTAAATACCCAACTGCGACGTAAACAGAACTAGCAGCAATGGTAAAGGTGAAATCAGATGCGGCAACATCGCTAGAGTCTGCTTCTTTATAAAAGATAACTGTTCTAACAAGATAAGCAGAGGCTCCTGTAGTTGAGTTTGTCGCCAGTGTCCATCCTGAAGGAGTTGAGAAAGTTCTGTTGTTATCGTTAGCATCATGCATGGCCAGCGCAGCCACCAGTAAATCACCCTCAGCCAATCCTGTCGGCTTTGTAATAACTAAAGAACTAACATTTTGTCCAGTCTGAGTATTTGATGATTGTATAACTGGCGTTGCCATATAATCTAGGTTGCGTTAGCGTTTAAGGCGCACAATCCCTCTGCGTTTAATGTGAGTGAGAGAGTTCCGTTTGTTGGAATTAAGTTTGTAATATCGGTTGTAAAGACAATAGGAGAGGTTGAGTCTGTACCTGTATTGATGATGATAGCGATACCGTCTGTATCTGTCGTAATAGAGCTGTCTGAAGGGTCTGTGAAGTCGATCTCTACCCGATCATTTGTGCTGTCGTAGGCGATAGAAAGCCCTGAAATGGTAACGGTTGGTGCTCCAGAGGCTTCACTCGCTGAAATGTCACTCCAGTAACTATCATCTGGGTCTGGGGTGTAGGACTTCAAATATCGAAGTTCTGGGGTTCCTGTTGGAGCAGAGGCGACGTTAAACAGTGCCTCTAATGCGTCTAATAATCCTTGTCCATGAAATTTTGCTGCCATATTTATCTTGTTCTAAATGCGTTACTAATAAACGGTGCTTTTACTCTCGTTTTTAACCGCTTTGACTTATCTTGGTCAAGGTTAGCAAACGTCTGTTTCATTTCTCGCTTTTTATTCTCTAACTCGTTGCGCACCTGTGTTCTGCTAGGATCGTTTGTGCCGATCATAATCCTGTCAGCGGCAAAGAGAGCTACATACTCATCGTCAATATTCAATACACCAACATCTTGCGTCAGGTTGTCGGCTGAGAAACGAGGGTGGTTACGAGTGTATTCTACTCGCACAGTTAGTCCTGAGCTTGGTGTTGGATAAAAATACAAGTGATTGCTGCGTACATCGTAGACTTTTGGAGTGCCTGTGCCGCTGTACACTTTATCAAGTGACTCTGATTCGTCTTGAATATCAATCGGTTCTACGATCTCGTACTGTCCGTTTACATACACTTCTACTTGGCGAATACCGATGAGTTCTTCTAGTTCTGTAAGAGATAGTTTTCCACCAGTAGCCGTAGCGGTTACCCGTGCAATGTTTCCATGATTAGTACTGTCAGGGCTGAATCGTTTTGAGCAAAGAATACGCTGTCGAGAGTAGTCATCTACTCCAAAGTTAAGAGCACGAATGATCTTCGCGGTTGGTGCATTGGTTTGGCCGCTAATGTCTTTTACGTAGTCGATTAGAGTTTGAAGTGTATTTTGGTGCATATTGGTGTTTAGGGGCTGGGTCGGTGGCGCAGAGCGAGGAACACCACCGACTCAACCCCCAAAGGGGTTTGAGTGGTTAGACAGCCAAGATGTCGATGATCTTTGGGGCCATCTTCGTCCATACAACAGCATCATGTTGCTGTGTAGAAACTAGCTCGTAACCGTTAGTACCGCGTGTACTTGAGGTTGAAGCGAGCGGCTTCTCATCTACGTGCATACCAGTTGATGGTAGTGCGATAGTAGTTGAGTTGTATGCACCTGCAAGCATGTGCTCTTTGTGTGTGCCTACAGTAACTTCGTCACCTGTTTCAGTAACAACTAGTGAGGTGTCGAATGCTGAAATCTCCATAGTAGAAGATGTTAGCTTTCGAGCACGAACACCTGCGTCCTGTAGGATAGTTCGGTCAGCTTGTGAAAGTTCGTAGTACAAGCCAGAAGTTGTAGATGCTGTAGCAGCGTCTACGTCATCTGAGTTGTTGATGAGAGCCACAACCGCGTCGATTGTTGCTTCTTCATCTCCTGCACCTCCCTGGTCGTAATCACCTGCACCGTCTGGTGAAGCGTCACAAGTAAGGGTTACTGCACCACCACCAACGGTGATAACAATAGTGTCACCTTCATCAGTTTCATCAGCGAATGTAAGAACTACAGACTTCTGAACTCGGTTAGTAACAACTACGTCTAGACCGTTGAATGCTGATGCACCACGGATAACCCGTGTACCTCCACCTACTGTGAAGTAACCGCTAGTTAGAGCCTTGTCTGCTACGCTAAATCCAGCACCCATTGAGAATAGGTTGAAGAATCGAGCCTGCTTCGGACTCATCATTACGTATGGGTTTCCACCTCCGAAAGCATTTTGCTGCTGTAGGATTTGGTTGACCATAGATGCTACATCATCTGGGTTTGAAGATGACATAGTGATTGGAGTACCAGCTGATGCTGAACCTGCCAATACTTCGTTGTCGAGTGTAGAACCAGCGCCAAGGCGAGTGGTGTGGAATGCGTGATCGTGTACAGCTTCTCGGAGAGCTTCTGCGTGACGATCAGTTCGGTCTGCAACAAGGTCAAAACCTTCTCGTGTAAGTTCACGGTAGGTGATGACATCTGGTGCAGTTGCTTCCTGGTCGATCAAGAAACTATCCTTGTCGTAAGAGAATGATGCGTTACGACGGTAAGTTGCATTAGGGGTAGACTGTGCTGAGATGTCTGAACCGTATCGGTTGTAGATGTACTCAGTGTCTTCTGTGTTGATGTCTGACACATACTCCATTGGAAGGCTGTCGCGCAGTTCAGCTTGAACGCCGTCCATGAAAGTTTGCTTTTGTGTCAGTGATGCAAAAACGTTGGTCATAGTGTGAGATTATAATTTATGTTTACAATCTCGCTCATGAACCTACCACTTCAACATGCGCTTCTTGCGGATTTCTCGCTGTTTTTCAAGCGGTACTTCGTTCGCTCGTCCTTTTTGCATCAGTTGGGCGTACTGTTCGAGGGTCTTTTCACCTCCTACTTGGCCTGGCCGTGATGATGGTTTAGGTGTTGCGCTTGCGTTTCTGATACGGGTAAGTTCTTCTTTGACCACCATAGATTTGAGAGCCGTTTCTACGTCAACAGTGTGACCTAGTAGCTTCTTTTCTTTGATGTAATCAATAACAGTATCTTGTTCCTTCTTTGACTTAATTCCCTCAGTCTTGAGGTCTAGTCGTAGGTAGTTTTCGTCTACTTGCGACGGGTTGCCTTCTTGGCTACCTTTTTCACTACCTTTTTCGCTTTTGATACCAAGGTATTCTTCGACCGTGATGCCTGCTTTTTTGGCTTCTCGTTCGACTTGTCGCTTGATTCTAGCGTTACGTTGCTCTGGGGTTTCAGTTGGGCGTTGCTCGCTACTTTCGCTGCTCGCCTCTCCTTCATCTTCTCCAGTGCTGTCATCTTCTTCATAACTATCTGAGTTATCTTGTAACTCTTCGGTAGTAGTGTCTGCAGAATCCACTACCTCATCTTCTTGCTCTTGAAACATATCTTTGATCACTTTCCTTTACAGTGAGAGGTTTTATATTAAAACTTTTGACAATGAGATGTTAGAACTCATGTACGCCATAATTATAACACATTTTATTTCGGTGCTGCTGGTGCTTGCTTGCCTTCTTTTGGTTTTCTAGCGATTGCGTTGATTAGTTGTAGTTTTGCCTTATTCTCTTTTTCAGTAAGGTATAGAACTTTCATAATCTCACCGTACCGAGCGTTATCTAACGCAACAATGTTCTTCTTCAGCTCCTCTCCATTTTGTGTTTTTATCTCAACGAATACTTTGTGTATGAACTCCTTCATGCCAGGTTGTATGAGTTCTCTTGCTAGTTTTCGTTCTTGCTCTGTCCACTCCATTATTGTTGTATGTTAGCTGCTAAGCTTTCTTCTGCTTGTAGTTGTTCAGTCTGTAGCGGTTTATTTGATACTCCTTGTTGTGGTGTCGCTGCTTGTACTGCCTGATTAGCGTACATCGCTAGTTCTTCGTATGAGACTCCCATATGGTCAAGGACACGATCTCGGAGAGCCATACGAGCTGGGTCATTCTCACCAAAGAGCATGAGGGCATTAGAGAGTGACTCAAACAGTACTGCTTTACTGCGCTGTTCGTCTGTGGTGTGTACTATTACCTTGTCACCAGCTTTTTTGATGAACTCTGCGATGTCGGTAATGGTTCGTCGTGTACCGAAGTCTCCTTGTCTCTGTTTGATAGACTGACGGATGAGGTCTACTTGTTCTGGATTTACCGCTTCTCCTCCTAAAGTCTTTTCTACAATGTCATTAAGAGTAGCTTTCTCTAGTTGAGTACGGTTGATAATGTCAAGTTCCTGACGATTGAAGATAGAGTCGATCTTGTCTGCCTTAGCTGCTTTTTCAAGTGCTCGTTTGAGTACACGCTTGGTAATGAGGTCAGAAATAAAGAAGCCCATATCTTCACGTTCTCGTTCAAACTGTGACGTTCCTGCGATGTTCTGGAGGTATTGTGAGCGGAATGGTGTACCGGATTTGCTTTCTTCTCCAATTACTGCGTCAAATGAGCTGGTGTTCTTATCTGCTGAGTCTTGCCACTCTGAGCGGATGTTCTGATACATCGGTACTGAGTTTGGCATCATGTTGAGCTGTCCAAAAGTATTTCCTTCACCTACCTGCAAAATAGTTCCGTGTTCAATACCTTCTGCGTAAATAGAATCTACTACGTTTCCATCATCCGTGTAGAAGACAATCTTTCCACCAATGGCTACCGCACGAGCTTCTTCTGTCTTGTAGAAGTTATGCCATCGTTGGTGTTCTGCTAGTTCTTCGGGGATACCTTCACCAATCGCTCGTCCTACCAATGGGTGTCGAACGTCTAGGAAGTATGGGTACTCATCCTCTGAAATTTCTTCAGCAAAGAACACAACACCCTGATCTACTCCCTTCTCATCCTTACCAAGTGGAGCAAAGATAATACGGGCAAGGACGTATTCCATTTCATCTTCAGCTTCCCAGTCTTCATCACGTGCTTCTTTGAGCATTGCTACCGAGACTTCACCAGTAACCTCTAGTACTTCGATAAAGCGTCCTACGGTCTCTGCTTCATCATTTGCACCTCGTTTAATATCCTTGTCCTTTTTCTTCTGGAGTGCTGTTTCGATAGCAACGTCTACATTGTCCCAGCCTTGTTTCTTGAGCTGTGAAGGAGTGTAGTAGTGCTTTTCGATAATAGGAGATGAGAGAATGTCTGTCATGTCAGTGATGACGTTCTCGAACGGTACTTTATGGAACTTATCATCTACGTACTTACAAAGGAATGCTCCGTACTCAGGTCGAGTATCAGCGTATACGTTCAGGAAGCGTCCAAAGTCCATGTCTCTAAGTTCCTTTTGTAGAGCCTTAGATGCAATCATTGCAGACACTCTGGCTTCTTGTGAGCTGTCTACTGGTTCGATCTCGATGTGTTTAATATCAAAATCTGTTGACCTAGCTTCTAGACGGATGCGGTACTTTGAGATGTTGTCATACGGAAAGTCACCAATGATGTCATCGGTGGCTGCATCGTCCATGTATTTGTTACGTCTGGTAAAGTTGATCGCCCTGATTAGCTGATATTGTGAAAATTCATCACCTGACACTAATGGGATGGTTTGGCTTTCATAAAAGCTACGCTCGCTCTGTACAAATTCGTACAGTTGCATAGATGGTGTAATTATATCATGGTTTTAGCGAAGTCCAGCCTTTGGTTTAGTTCTGCGTTGTTTTGAGTAGCGTAGTCTATCGTAAAATTCCTTTACTCGTTCTCCTTCCTCTGGGTCACCTTTTTCTGTTTGTTCATACAGATCGAACCATGAGCGCATGATGTATGTGTCTCCGTAGTCTGGTGAGCGTCCGAGGTTATCTTTAATATCCTCTTTAGATACTAGTTGCAACTTAGCTTCTTTCTCTGGGTATTTTTCAACAAGTAAGGCGGTGAGGTCTTCGATAATAACATCTCGATCATCTCCATCTGCACTGGAAGTAGCGTGCTGGTTGATCTTATCAGCCACATAATAACCACACTGAGACTTTAAGTTAGCGTAGTTAGGGTTTTGTCCATCAGGGTCAAAGCGTTTACGTGACCGTATCTTTATCTGCTCTTTAGATGGTAGGGCAGAACGTGAGCCTACAAACTGTCGCATTCCCTTTAACTCTCCACCACCTAGCGCCCAACCTACACCATTATCATCATAAATAGCGTTCTTGTATGCAATCTTTTCTTCTACTAGTATCGAGCGCACTTCTTCTCGTAGTTCCTGCGGGTCGTCTGTCTTTGGTAGTTCTATACGCTTGTATGAGTGCCAACCATCGAATAGGTTAGCTACTGCCTTGTCATTCCCTCCTCTTGCTACGTCAAACACAGCGTACTTAGTGCCTGTAGTCTGTTCAGGGTTAGTGAACATATCAGACAGCGCAGTGTATGTGGTTAGTGCTGCAATGTCATCGGTGTACTCCCACACACCTTCCATAAGTCGCTGTCGGTTGATTGAGTTCTTGATAGACGCAAGCTGCTCACCATAACTCTTAGCTGTGTGAGGATTATCACTAAAGAGTGATTGGATAAATGCTTTGTCTTTTGAGAGAGTACCGTCACGCCATGGTTTATAGAACTCTTGATATACCCAGTTCTTAGCAGGGTTACACGCTCCAAAGAACTTAGGTGGTAGTTCTATCTCACCATCATCTGTTTCAAAATGATTATTACGGCCAATACGTGACTTTAGTACATCGTACGCATCAAACTCCCATTCGTTAATTTCATCCCCAAATCCACCAGTAAACTCATACGAACCAAATCGTTCATACATCGGGTCAGTTGGTTTGTATGCTACGTCTAAAAGGTGAACTTCTGAGCCGTTCTTAAACTTAATGACGTTGTATTGTCCATCGAGCTTCCAGTCTCCCTCTGGTATACCGTGGTGCTTGCACACCTTTGTCCACGTTTTGTATGTGGTGTTCATCAAGCGCTTCAGCTCATTACGAGCCATGAACCATGATGAACCAGGATAAAAGTAACAAGCGGTAAGTAGCATCTCACAGCCTACCCAGCTATTGTGGGTAAGAATAAAATCATCAGTCAAGTACAAATGACTCGGGTCAGAAACAGTAATACACTGAGCTTTTTCTACTCCATCCTTTTCAATAGAAACAATACGCCTTCCGACTTCTGATACTCCACCGTTGAATTTTGTGAGTCTATCAACTTTTCTTGGTAAAGAAACTATATTCTGTGAATCCTTAATTTGTATGTAAACAGTGTAGTAAGTACCTGTTACTCCTGTGTTACCACAAGTTTTGTGTACCTTTTTCAAGGTTGCTCGACCTCCTAAAGACCGCACCATAAACTGCACGTCTTTTGCTAGTTTATTGCTTTTACTTGTAAAAGAGATGTGCCCTCTTGAGTCTACATAACCATCTGTGTCGATAAGTCCAGACAAAAGCTCACGTCTCACTTCTTTGCTATTGTATTTATACACCTCTGGTACAAATCGCTCATCGCATTTGATTGGGAAAAGCCCGTAGTCTCTCAAGCTATTAAGAACATCATTTTTCATATAACCTTGCGAAGTCCTGGCAAGCTGGGTTATTGAGTATTGTTGGTGTCTTGTCTTCCTTATAAAAAAATTCGGTAGTTTGTCTTTTAGTCTTTGCACTATGAAGTCGTCGTCACTAGTAAAAGTGAGATGTTTAGTCAGACCAGCGTCACCAAGTAACGCACCAAGCACATAAGGATCAACAGATACTTCCTGTCTATCAAACTCAGCAACTCCCAAAGGGATGATGACTTTACTTTTCATCTTCATAATCTCCTCCGTTGTCCTTACTTTTCTTCTACCCTTTTTTGACGAAACCCAACAATCCCACAAATGTTCTCCTGTTACTCTCGTAATAGCACCATCTTGGAATGTAACTTTATATATTTGTTTTTCTCCTTGCGGATGAATATGTGTTACTTTTGTTTTTCTACCAGCAGAAAGAATTGTGTCCCCCACTTTAATATCACCCATCAGGGTGTAACCTGTTGGTGTATATATTTTAGAGTCCAGTGTCTGCGCTTTTCCACCACCAGCACCTCCACCAAAGACAATAAACTTAGTGGTGTCATCCATCCACTTCTCCCATGCTAGTTCTTGCTTTTTAGTCGGTTTGATCGTCGGAGTCATTTTTTACGAAGTTGAAACCAGCTATCTTTTCTCCGCCAGTAGTGTGGTCGATGTGTTGCTCTGCCTTACCATGTACTCTGTCCATAGTGTCTGAATAGAAGCCACGGTCACCGTTGAAACTTTTGCGTACTGCCTGCTCAACAAACTTTATTTCCCACTCCTCACCAGTTAGTCCTTCTGCCTTTGCTATCTTTTCAATAGCTTCATAGTACAGAGTCTTGAAGTTCTTGCGGCCTTTAGGTCTGCCTGGACCACCTGGGGTTAAGTTAGCGTCTTGGGGTCGTTTCGATTTTTCTTCGATTTTTTCTGCCATTGTTATTATTGTACAACATTTTTCTTTGTGCGTCAGGGTCAGACTCGAACTGCCACTGTCTTGCTGGAAGCAAGATGTGCAACCGTTACACTACTGACGCATTAATATTATTATACACCAAATGTTCGTGTTGTCCTTGTGATTTCTACTAAACGTAGATCGTGTCCTTTTTTCAAACGTCTACCAGCATCAAGTGCCTCATGTCGTGTAGCATATCGTTTTTGTATGTCTTTCCAAGAAAGGCTGATGTTGTCTTTGTATTGAATTTTGAATACTGTTTCCATATTCTTAGAGTACACCTGACTAGTCTTTTTTCAAGGTAGTTTTCCCCAAGTACATTGATGCTCCCATTTCCTCAATACGTGAATACGGCAAGATGTTAACGTTTATTTTTTCTTTGTATGTTTGGTCTATAAAGTAGACGTACCGAAGTTGAAAGCCTGTCAAAACCTTACCTCCAGTATGTTGTGCGTATTTTTTTAAGTTGTATTTACCGCCCGTAAGGTCATAGTACGATTTTCCGTCTAATTCTTGTCTTGGTTGTAGTGGTGAACTTTCAAGTGTCATTTTATGAACCACTTCTCCGCTTGGTAGTTGTACGGTATTTTGATTGGGTCGTATATCTGTCAAGACAAACCCACTTGCTCGATATATCGTTCCATCGCCACACTGAGTACCGTCCGCAAATGAAATTACCCACTTTATTTGAGGTGCGTGTTTTTTTAGCAGTCTCATTGCTATTGCAATGCACCTGCTTTCGCTATTTTTCGGCAGATGATCGTCAAATGCCATCCGATTCAATTCTATAAACTCGTTCCATCCAGTGTCTCTTACAAGAGTTTGAACCTTGCGTTTGTCCATGCTTGGACCAAATGACATAACACCATGTAATTTTCCATCTAAAAACGCACCGAAATGTAGCTGGCTGTTTGGCACGACCTTCCCGCTGTAGTGATGCCGCTTTACGAAAGCGTTTGCACTTTTTGCATCAATAACGTGTAGCTTTATGTCTTTTGCTGAAACCACTTTTTGCATATTGTATAAATCGCATTCCCATTGCTGTTTTCGTTATCACTATCAGGCTCTACACCCATTTGCTTTATTGCACCCATCGCCTCCTTTATTAGTTCGGCTTGTGTATCGTGTAATGTAAATGTGATTTGCTGGTATTCTGGCTTGTCGCCGTCTGGCAGGTCAAATCCGTCCATTATTTCAGGATCGATATTTTCATAGCCAGTTAGTGGCGCAAGCTCGTCTAATTCCCCTAGTTCCTCTACTACCAACCCCATATCAACATCACTCTCCGCTAGTTTGTTATCAGCTAGGCGGTAGGCTTTTTCTTGTTGTTCAGTTAGTGGGGTAGTTTCTGCTTCACCCATGATGGTGTTTCCTTTGTCGTCTATCACCCAAGGTTCTTTTAAGTCTTGGTTCTGTTGGTAGGTTTCCCATCTACCATGTCCTGCTACAATGACTCCTTGCTGATTGACTAAAATTGGTTGTCGCCAGCCTACCTCACGTACTATTGCAGCGAGCTGGTCGATTTGTTTCTGTGGGTGCTTCTTGGCGTTATTCTGATAGGGTTTTATCTCCATCTTGTTCTTTAGTTACATCCTTCTTCTCTACCAACTTAGCACCTAGTACTGGAATAATCCCTTGTGCTGAGTAGTTTAGGAAGCATCCTAGTTGCATACTGTGCTTAGCTTCTAGTTCCTTAATGTCTTCCCAAAATGCTTTACGCTTTGCTTCTTCTTCTTTGTTTACTTGTGATACTCGCTTTTTACTCATGTTTGATTGCAATTATGTCGTCGATGTTAACTGCTGCGTACTTTGATTTACTACCGAGGATGATGCCCGATTCTGTCTTCGCTTCTTCTTCAGTCTCTCCTAGCTCTTTGTACTTGTGTCGGTCTGCCATGATGGTTGCACCCTGTAGCTTTTCTGTCTCTTTAGTAGTTGAGACTACTTTACCTTCTAGTACTTGGACTTTGAAGTTATCGTTAAAAGCTGCTTTTACAATGACGTATTTATTAAATGCTCTGTACATACCTGTTTATTATACCTTATCGTAAATAATAAGAGTACTGGTAGTCTTTACCGGCTTGTCTTTGCATTTAGAGCAGTAGAGGCCGGTGTGTTTTATTGGTTTACGACAAGAGAAACATTTACGATCTGTTTTCATGCACCCTCAACAGTATTTGCAACTGTATAGACTCCTTGTGTTTCAAAAAAATGGGGTGGATGTTCTTGTGAAGGATGTTCGTATGAAAGCATTTGTGCACATCACATGGTGTACTAAAGCAATGATTGAGCTTGTGCACCTAGAAACACCGGAGTGTAGAAATCTATTCGAGGGTAGTTGCTCGCCACTACTGGACGAGCGAGGAACTGCTGACGGGAAGTAGAGAATAATAATCTAACGCATTGAGATTATTGCCCAACCAGCTCTCTTTATTCTATCACACTTTCAATCGTGTATAATGCTGTAATGTTGACTATTGGAAAATCATACACCCGCCGCTCTCCTGATGGTGTGGTGTCAGAAGTAGAGATTAAAGACCAGAAAGCACTAGAGTACCAGCGTGACTTAGCAGATAATCATGGTTTTGTGTATGAGGCGAAGTTACGTATACACAAGCGGTTAGAGGAGTGTGAGAGTTGCTCTGCATAGGTGTGCATAACTGAGTTGCGTGATTTTGGGTGTGGTATAATGGAGGTATACGGTGAAATTGCGTTCATCGTCACATTATGATAAAAGTAAGCACTAATTTAATACCTCTATCTCTGAGCCGAGTCGGGTTTGCTTACACCCAACGCAATCTCGGTTCGGAGATAGGGGTTTTATTTATATGTCAACAAAAAGAAAGCCTATTGGAAAACGATTGCGTTTTTCGGTTTTCCATAGGGATGGTTTTACTTGCCAATATTGTGGAAGAACACCAGAACAAGACGATGTTGTGCTACATGTAGACCACATTATTTCAGTGAAGGATGGTGGAACAAATGACAAAGAAAATCTTATAACTTCATGTCGAGATTGCAATCTAGGTAAAAGTGCAAAAAGCGTATTGAAAAAAAACAAAGACACTAGAGATATTCAGGAGGAGCTTGAACAGACAAAAGAACGTCTTGAACAATTAAAGGAACTAACAAAGAGTAGGAAGAAAATTCAGGAAGTAAAAAAACAAATTTCAAGTATAGAACGAGAGGAAATACTTGATTCCTCTCACTATGACTATAGTGATAAAACTATAGCTATGTTGTTAGCTGTACGAAAAGAACTCAATAACGATAATGTTTTCTTTCAAGCACTTTCGATAACAGAAAATAAGTTTCTAAGAGATGAAGGAGTCAATACTTCAGTTCTGATAAACTATCTAAACGGGGTCATAAGAAACCTAAGTCTACCAAAAGAATACTCTGAAATATTGCGAGAATACAACAATCAGATCTTTAATTTGGATAGAATGCACAAGAAAACACGTGATTTTATTCTTCTTAATGCTGATTTAGGTCTCGAGTTTCACCAAGAAGTTATAAGAATAATATACAAATTCTGGTCTAGTAAACACGGGGAAAGATATAAACTAAGGGATGAAGTAATAGAAATGTTCAACATGGAACATTTCACTGTTTATAAAAGTGGTATCAATTTACAATTACTTGTTTGTGATACTATCGTAATGTGTTTAGAAGACTATGAGTAAAAATACGTTTTTCCACACAAGGTTTTGGCAAGATACATACATTTGTGACCTAGACCCAATCGAAAAGCTGCTGTTTATTTATGCTATTACAAGTCCTTACCTTGGCTTGACTGGCATCTATGAAGTCCCACTAAAGTACGTAGCTTTTGAGACAGGACTTGATAAGGATATGGTAGTAAAGATATTTAACAGATTTGAACAAGAGGGTAAGGTAATTTACAGAAACGGTTGGTTGTGTGTGGTTAAATATCCAAAATATCAGAAATTTTCTGGTGAAAAACTGTTGATAGCTGTTGAGAATGAAATAAGTAGAGTTCCTAAGGATATTTTAGACATTTTTATAGACTATGGATACCCTATCGATACCCTATCGATACCCTCCAGGGATAGGGAAAGGGAAAGGGATAAGGAAATGGATATAAAAAAGTCAAAATCTCAACCATCTAATTTGCCGGATTACTCTAATGACTTTTCTAATTTTTGGGACGCATACCCACGAAAAGTCGGAAAAGCAAATGCAGAGAAAGTATGGAAAAAATACCAACCCCCACTAGCTGAAGTGTTAGCTGCCATAGAAGCGCAGAAGCAATCTGACCAATGGAGTAGAGATGGTGGTAAATTTATTCCACACCCTACCACTTGGTTAAACGGAAAAAGATGGGAAGATGAAGTTGAAGTTATTGAGTCACTTAATCTTGATGCCTAGTATGTATAAATTAGTTTTTAAAGGAAGTGGAATTGATCCAATTTTCTTAGAGGATGAAAAAGGTAAGGTGATAATGGATGCGTACCTCAACAACAAGTCAATGCGCCTTATTGCAAACAATCAAGCATTTAACACAAGTGACATTAAAACCATCCACTTAGTTGAAAAAAGTCGTTCAGAAAAATATGCTCGCAACACAAGCTCAGAAGAACAGGAGTATGCTGAGTTTAGAAAAAAGATGCTGTCTCTACCAATCGAAAAAAGGGCAAACATCTTGCGAATCCCTAAACTTGTGTGGAGTTCAAACACAGATACAGAGATGACTGACGAAGTGAAGAAGAAAATTATAGAACGGCAACTTGCTTATTTTAAAGAAAATCCAAACTGTATCTACACTAACCCAACGGTATACAAAGACCTTATACCGCAAAAGAGAGAAGTCCCAGTACGAGATGGAGTCAAAAGCATAAACTCAATTATTGGCGCAAGTATGCTCCGTTTTATTGGAAACGCGATTGCGACTGATCTTCAATACGCACTTAAAAAGTGACCTGTTGATAACTCCCCTCCACACACAACTAAGGGTGTATAGTGAAGGTATAAGATAAATAAGTATGAAAGACCTACTAGAAGTTATAGAGGAAAGAAAGGAGGAGTTTGTGGAAAGTGGTGCAGACCTTGAGCATGACCGTTGGGGAAAATGGCAAGCCTACATGCACTCAAAGATGGTTGAACATTCAAATGGAAAAGGAGAATTTGTTTGTTTGCCAGTGGGTTTGTATAGGCGTTGGGAACGTCAAATTGCCACCACCTATAAAGACTTATCAGAGACAGAAAAAGAAAGCGACAGAGAGCAGGTGCGACCATACTTGCCACTTGTCGAATCCCACACCAAAGCAATCCTAACCAATGTGGTAGAGAGGTTAAGGTTAGAAAAGCGTGACCAAGACGCACCCAAAGAAGGCGACCCACACTTTACTGGTTGTGGCGGTTGTGGTGCAGACTATCCTGCTATCTGTGGTTGTAGAGAAGTAAACCACGCCCTACAAACCCAAATCGACTACTTAGAAGATATTTTAGAGAAGTTAGGCTAGTATGAAAAAGGAAATTAAAGAGTTTACACCTGAACAATTAAATTTGTTCGCAAACATTAAAAAACTCACACAAGAATATAGCTACGAGACGATTGAAGAAGTAATAAATTACATCAGTTCAAATACCTTTGATTTTAGTAATAAAAAATAGATGAAAACCTGCGCCAACTGTAAAAAGTCTCTCGCCACAATCTCTTGGAAGTACTGTGATAGAAAAGAGTGTCAGAGAGATAGGTTGAGACAGAGAGATAGGAGGATGAAACAGCTTGTGGATAAGTAGCTGGCACAAAGCTGGCAAAGGTGTATACTAAACATGTTACCAAGTAACGTATGAAACATATGCAAGAATACATCAATTCACTAGCCGTAGAACTCGCTACCGGCGAAAGAGAAGAAGCAGACCTAGAGGAATTAGAAACCAAGGCAAAAGATGAGGCTAATCTTTATCGAGAATAATATGCACATCTCAAAACCAATCATCCCTAAACCAATCATCGGCAAGCGCACCACTATCGGTCAAGCCTACGATGAGTTCCTACGCAACACAAAGCTACCAATAAACGAGTGGTGTAAAAAGCAAGATCGTATTAGAAAAAATAAAAAGTTTTAGTATGGACATCGACACAATAAACATCATAAACAAAGAAGACCGTGCTTATTGCAAGTGGTTACGAAAAGAAGAAAACAGAGTACTGAACATCAACAACTACGATCGAAAGAAGGCAGCTTGGAACGCACTACACCCTAAGACAAACTTGGCTATCTACAGTCTTACACCAGAGCAATTATCAGAGATTGAGTCAAATGTATATTAGTATGGAAAAAGAAACATTAGACATTCTAAACAAGGCACTTCCAGCATGGGCGATCAAAGATCATCCAACAAAGAAAGGGATGACCTCGATTCACCCGATGGCTGTAATCGACAGACTAAATGAAGCCTTTGGTGTTGGTGAGTGGAAGTTCCTCGCAAGAGAAATCGAAGTCACTAAAGAGGTGCAGAATACACGCAATGGAGATCGTGATGTATGGGTATCAGCCGTACATGGGACACTCACTGTCCCAAAGCATGATATTCATGTAGAACAATTTGGCGGCAACCTAAGTGACGATAAGGGTGACTCACTCAAGGGTGGGGCAACAGACGCTCTTACCAAGTGCGCTAGTTATTTGGGTGTAGGTGCAAGTATATACAAAGGTCAAGGAAACGTAGAACCACCTAAAGAATGGACCTTAGACAAAGCACTAGAGCACGTAACCAAAGCAAAAGACGAAAAGCATCTAGTACGATTATGGAATGATTTACCAGAGAATCTGAAGAATGATAATGAAGTAACCGCAAAATGTGCGGAGATTAAGAAGGAATTAAATAAATAAATATGTCAGAACAACAAACAGTTTTCGGTGAAGGTTTCATCTTAAAAGCACCACATGCTAATGCAAAAGACTTTGTAAAAGGAAGTCTCAGCATTAAGGTAGATGAAGCTATTAAGTTCCTACAAGAGCACAAGGATGATCGTGGGTGGGTGAATCTTGATCTATTAGAAGGTAAGAGTGGTAAGTGGTACACGAAAAAGAACACGTGGCAGCCGGAGAAGAAAGAGGAAGCTGCGGATGAAGTAACGCCACAAGATGTTCCTTGGTAGAGTTATGGAAAGCATTACTGAAAAAGTACGAGAAAAAATGAACAGCGACCACAAATATCCATGTGTGTGGGGTTGTGGGAACAGTGTGGTGGCTGTGGACATGCCGAAAGTTACTTGTTGTAAGGCTTGTTACGCGAAACTACGAAAAGAGAAGCCAGAGGTTGCAAAAAAACTTGAAACTTGGGATCAATTTTTAAGACGAGTTGAAAAATAGTATGAAAACATCTCAAAAACTCTGGATTAAAACCCAGCTAGAAGAAAAAGGGATGGTTAGTAGAAACCAATGTCTACGACGATACATCAGTCGCTTGGCTGCGAGAATTGCCGACTGTAGGGAAGAAGGTATGAACATCGTAGGAAAGAAGGTGAAGGGAGATTATGTGTATTATTTAGAGAAATGAAACTATGCGCCGCAGTTCTTTAAAATCAAAAAAACCACTAGCCCGTAAAACGCCGCTAAAATGAGACGAACGCCACTTAAAAGAATTGGTAAAACTGGCAAGGCAAACATAGAAGCTAACAAAAAGCTGTCCGAAAAACTACCAAAAGAATACTGCGAGATGAGACTGGAAGGATGTATGGGTAACTGGCCGCTGCAATACGCCCACCGACACAAACGGTCTTGGTATAAAGGAGATGTAGAGTTACTGTCAGATGTAAACCAAGTAATTGTTGCTTGCCAAGCGTGTCATGAGAGGACAGAGCATAATCGAGAATTAAACAAAGAAATGTTTGCTAAACTAAGGCCATGAAAACAATTACACTTCTAACCGAACCAATCTCACTGAACTTAATGTACAGAGGTCGCAGATTTAGCACCCCGAGGGGGAAAACTACAAAACGTGGTATGCAGGGAGAAATCCTCACACAAGCAAGCAATATTGGGCTTATAGAAGAGGATGTAGCCCTGAATGTCATGTTTTATTTTAAGGATGAACGAAAGCGCGACATTGACTCACATCTCAAGTGTTTACTCGATAGTATGACAGGGATTATTTACCGAGACGACAGCCAGATCACTGAGCTGCATGTGTTTAAAGAAGTAGATAAAAAAAACCCAAGAACCGTAGTGCAAATATTATAAGACCAGCCTAGCTACTTTGAGAGAGCATATAGGCTTTATCGAGAGAGTGTATGAGTGGAAAGCAAAAGAAAATTGGAGCTGTGATTGACGAAGTAGATTTGCAGACACAGCATTTAATGGAAGAGTTTAGTGACTATACTGGTGGGGTACGTGTTGTCTTTTTGTTACACAGAGGAAAGGAAGGAGGGAGCAATAACCACGAATACAAGAGGCGATCTTTACGTTTGATAACCCACAATGAAAAGGAATTAAAAGACGCAATCCGCAAATGCCTTACGTTACAAAAAACTACACACCAAGAATGTCGAGTGTACATGACAGTAAATCCACGTTCATTAAGGAACGGAGAGTACATTTTCAAAAAAACACAGCTAGAGACAGACTTTGGAGATGAAACTGGAAAGAGATATTTCTACGAAAGACTGGAGGATAAGTGGATAAGTGCGCTAGTACAAGGAAAACCACCAAAAGGATGCGCAAAGTTCATTCTTGATGTAGATGAGAGAGATAACTCAAAAGCACTTTCATTTTGCGGAGAAAATCACATAGAGATAGAAAAAGCATACGCAACAAAAAACGGGTGGCATCTAATTGTAAAACCGTTTGATGTATCAATTTGTCCCAGAGAGATTGCAGACGTACAAAAAGAAGGACTTATTTTACTTTCCTACTGAAAATGACATCACAAGAAATCTCACAACTAAAAGAGATCTACAACGGCAATCCTAAAGAGATCAAGTATCACTTGGGTGTGTTTATTGGTAAGGAGGAGAATAAGAACGGCACACGGACACTGAATCAGAACGCCGCAATTCACCTATGGCTGACACAAGTAGCAGAGGAGTTAGATCGCCACGGACACACCCTGCAGAATGTAGTCGGGAAGATACAGCGAGCAGAGATACGCCCGACTATGAGCAACTTGAAAGAGTCAGTGTGGAAACCGTACCAGTTAGCGGCAGTACAGAAAGAAAGCACAACACAACTCAATAAGCTAGAGGTAGATAAAATCTACGAGGGACTAAACAAATTCTTTGGAGAGAACTTTGAGATACACATACCTTTCCCTAGTAGAGGAGCTGAAAACGACACACTATCAGCACATGAATTACGAAAGAAGTTAGAGAAAGACGGGGTAATTTAACCTGTGGATAAGTAGCTGGCACTATGCTGGCACTATGGTAGCATATGTGTATGCCAGAAGGCACAACGTATGAAACTAAAACTAAAACAACACAAACAAAGCCGAGAAGTACAGAAGATTAACATTAACAACCGCGTCGCTCACACCAAACTCCGTCACATTCCTAGTTGGGGGTATATGATGCGAGTGGCAGCTAAGATTTAAGGTATGACATTAGAAACATTCAAGTCACTAAAACCAAGCTCCTTCGAGGAGTACATGACTTACATCTTTTTTGAAGTTGCACCAGAGGAAGTCGGAAACAAAGACACGGCTGATTACAACTTCGACAACTGGCTACAAGCACAAGACATTGACACCATTATGCGACACGCAGACGCATACGCAGGGCTGCTCGTCAGCTATAACGTACAAAAATAACCATGCAAAAAGTAACCATCCGAATGTCTGACAAAGACAAAAAGACACTAGACAAGTTGTGCAAGAAGCACAGACGTTATCAGAAAGATGTAATCGAGGCATTATTCAAGGTACACAAAGA
>Ga0196901_1000552_pt1 | contig 19429 bp, 35 predicted proteins | sample CB_VirMetaG_FD_169099 | JGI IMG/M metagenome (GOLD analysis project Ga0196901, IMG submission 169099) | Freshwater to marine saline gradient viral communities from Chesapeake Bay - CB_1504_1 Viral MetaG (v3) (version 3) | ecosystem: Environmental > Aquatic > Marine > Coastal | place: USA... | reverse complement strand
TAGTGTACATTTTTACCCCTACTTTGTAACAAATTGTGGCTCATTTTGTGACAATTTAAGGCTCATCGTTGTGAGGATTTGCGAATGTGTACCATTTTGGTACGCATCAAGGCAAGTCTTCCTCAGTGATACGCAGGATGATGTCCCGGTTGCCTTCTTCTCTTAGCTTCTTACGGAAGTTACGAGCCTCATTGATCGTAGTAAACAAGTGTTCACCCTTCTCCCATATAATCTTAAACAATCTCATTGTGTATGTCTTCTAGAGTGTTATCTAAAATACGTTCAATGCCACGTTGAATCTGCATCATCACAAACTCTTCCTGATCACCTGACATCTGCTCCATAGCACCACGTAGGTGCATCTCAACCTTCTTCTCAAGCTGGTTCATCAACCGCTTGATGTCGTGTCTGTAAATCTTCAGACCCTTCAGCTCGTCCATAGCTTCTAATGAAGCCTGCATCAACAATACTAGCTTTACAGCTTTGTTGAATAGTTCAAAATCTTTATCTTCTTTTTTCATTCCCAGTAAATAAAATGGTAGTCATCACCACGATGTGGTTCCGATTTGCTTACAGCTGTAGACTTTTTCAATTCGGATACCTCGCTGTCCTTTGTACTTGGAGCCGTAGTATTCTTCATTGAGCCTTGCTCTAGTCTTAGCATCTTCCTTAAGTATTTGATTCTTCTCTTTGATAACACTTACAATCCAAGTGTCTCTCTTGTGCCAGTTTTTGGTCTTGAATATGGATATCTCTACCTCCATATAGTAAATAGGAAGGTGGAGCCTAGACCCCACCTCCTGATTACTTATAACACTAGAATGGTAGATCACCAGTCGTAGATGTTGGCGCAAATGGATTAGCTGACTGAGCTGTACGACCATTGTATGGTGCGCTGTTAGCTTGGCTAGCTCCCTTTGGTTCCCAAGTATCTAACTCCATATAGAAGTTACCATTCTTGGCTTGCTTAACGTCTAGGTTCACCCATCCGTTCTTCTGATTAGCCTGCAAAAATGCAATGGCTTCGTCAACCTTAATAGATTGTTTCCCTACTACGAATTCGGGAGAATTGTCGTTTCTCTTGAATGAGAAACCCTGAGCAAAAATTTTGTCTTGCGTCATCTCTGTTAAATTTAATTATCGGGACAAAGATATATAGTCCCTGGTTAATAAACAAATAAAAAACTAGATTTCTCCGTAAATTGCGAAGCTATCCGTCTCTTTACTAGGGTCTTGAAGCCATCTGTTGATGTTCTCAACACCGCTCCAAAACTTTCGTCTTCCTGATTCTATGATTTGTGGAGACGCTTTGTACACAGCTGTAAGGTAGGGCTTCGCCTTTCCTTGAGCCACCCAATAGAACGTATCAGTTTTTGCCACCTGAGTGTAGATGTAGGCTTGGATATCGTAATCAAAGCTCTTTACATCGTATCTAAATCCGTATACGTTTCTTGTAGACTTGCTGTCCGTTACAAAACCATCGCCTAGTACATCAAAGAATCCACGTACGGGGATGTCTTCAATCCAAGTGTTAAACTCTACCTGAGCTTCTCCTTGGAGGAAGTTGCGTACGGGTATAAGCTCTCCGGTCTCAGGATCTACAATCTCTGAGCTGTCAAGCCTATTGATCATATCGACAGCCATCTGCCAATCTTCTTCACTTACCTTGGTACGGCTATCTTCTTGTGAGGCTACCCACTCCTTGTACTTTTTCGTAGCACGTGGGCTCTTACCACCAATCTCTTGAACGATAGCTGTATCATCGATAACGTAGAATGTGTCGTTTACCTTTTCAGGCTCCAACAACATCATATCGTACAGCGACCCAAAGGTTAGGGCGGGGCTGTCTTTCTTTAGTAAACCACGTATGTATAGTTCAAACAGCTTCATATCCTGCTGTTTACCACCATCTGCGGCGTACTTTAAGGCGGAGTAGGACAGGTAAGGTTTACCCGTCCGTTCCACCAATAACTTAGCAAATTCCATTACACGAATTTCTTAAGAGCTTCTACCTGCTTCTCAGAAAACTTGCTTCCGTACTTGTCTAGAATCATACCTAGTACAGCTCCTTTCTTATCGTCCGGTGTGCTCTTCAGGTAATCAATAGACTGCTGGAAGCTGTCATCCTTCTTAGGTGTAGCAGTAGTAGGTGCTGAGCTCTTTCCGTGGCTGTTCGTAGCATCTGCATCTGCAGTATCGTCAATCAGTAGCAAGTTACCTAGGGCGTACTTCTTACCATAAGAAGAAGCTGAACCAAAGGCTTGTGGCGTTTGCATACCCTTCTGCGCTAGATCAACACCAACGACAGCTGTAGCCTTGATAGAGGCATCACTTTGTGTGTCGTATACAGTAGCTGTAGATACCACAATCGGTGTTGGGTTCTCACTAAAGTCGCTGTGGATGGATTCACTCACAACGAAGTATACCCCGTACTTCTTATTGAAGGGCTTGAGTCCTTCTAAGATGTCTTCAGCTGAACGGAAGTTGTACTTCCCAAAGCTGTTGTAACGGCTCTTTTGAGCCTTGAATTCCTGCTGTATCAAAGACAGCTTCTCTCCTAAAGTCATAGTATTGAATTTAATTTGTTACAAATTTAGTGTATAACACTCAGCTGTACAAGTATTTAGATAATAAATATCAATAATTGTTGAGGGCTGAATGTTTCTTGTAGAGGGGGGGAGGGGGGTTAAGACCCCCCCTATTGCTTCTCAGTAATTCTTGTAGAGGGTTAATGTTTCTTACAGCTTACTAGCTTTTGGTGATACCTGAGCATACCTTCAAATCCCCCATAGGGTATAGAACCCTATAGAGGACAAGTAAACTAGCTTAAGGTTGACCCATCGCAGTCTCCGTCACCCGTGAGCAGGAAAGGTATAGGAATCCATCACTCACTAACACTTTTGTTCGTAGCATTGAAACTACAGCTGTTTCCAATAGCCGTAGGTCTACATCCGGTGTGTATTAATCATCCGGATCATTGGCGAAGCTATCTACTCGGTAACCATCTCTTCCAAACGTAAGGGCTATTGATAGTGTTGCGCCCAATACTCAGCAACAAAAAAGACCCTATCAGTTTCGTTGCGTGCCCTCAACTACTCCCGATAGAGTCTTAAATGTATGCTTTGCAACAGTCACAATTGGCACGAGGACTGTTTTGCGATGCAAAGATACGTAATTAAATCCATTTATCCACACGTCTAAAGAATTGTATTATCAACAATCCTAATCCGTGGGATAACAACTTCATACCACCCAATGCTAGGGCGGTTTTAAATAGGCTCTCTAGCGCCTTGCTAATGACGTTACTCACAATTGCTATGGTGTTGCTTAGTGAATACTTCAATCTGCCCCATAAGGGCTTCTATACGAGCCATATCGTGTGCATCTAATGTTCTATCCATTAGCTCTGCACGTGTGCGTACTCGTTCTATGAGTGAATACATCTCATCTTTCAAATCCTGAATCATAATTTTGTTTTTAGTCGTTAGACAGCTCTTGCATAGCTCAGCATACCATCAATGTGCTTAAGCATCTCATTCTTTGAGGTAAATACTTCAGTACCTTCATTACGTACCATTGGTAGCTCAGGAAGATCTGGTATCGATACAATTCTAGATGTTACCCAATACTCGTTCGCTGAGTCAGAGAATGCGCTGTGGCTCTCCTTATACTGAACACGTACTTCCAACATCTCTACGTCATCTTTGTAGAGCACAGCTTTTACAAATGCAAGGTCATCGTGGTCAAACACTTGCAGGTCAGGAAACCTGCGCTTGATATCAATGGCTAGTGTCATAGTTCATCCCCATATTACGTACTTTACCAAGTACATTGTACAATGTGCTCAGCACCTCTCTTGAAGTATCTGCAGCATCTTCCATCCCTGCGTTCTCGTAATTGTCTAGCTCGTCAGCAATGTCATCCACTAGCAATTTAACGCTCATCTCAATAGCCTTTAGCTCGGCTTTAGTTAGGCTTTCCATAAAATCAATTTTAATCATTAGTCAAATTTAATGTTTAATTCGGTAACCTGCAAGTCTTTCCTTGCTGTCAGTCTTTGATATTCTTTGGTGTATGAATGGAGACCCTATTTGGGGGCTCGGAGCTCACCTTGACCTAAATTTAATTCTATTGTGGCAGAATACCCTTCACTCCCGAAGACATCCGAGAGTTGTCTTAGCCCCGATTTTATATTGTATTTAAGTGTTTTCAGTAACCACCCATCATTGATGGGTTTTGTTTATCAGGGCTTCAGTAGCCTCATCTAGCTCATCAAAAGTGATGTTGCTATCTTCAGCCTCTTCACGTGTTTTGAAGTACAGCTGATTTGGCTCTTCATCGTGCATCTCTTCGCTCACGTCATCCCATACGCTCTCTACTACCTCAAAGATGTATGGGTTTTCTCCGTTGCTGTTTAACAGCATCAATTCTTTCAGGCTGATATGCTCTAACGTGTAGTACGTATCGCCTTCGTTAAATGGATATTTCATAAGTCATTAATTTAAATATGAATAATTTTCATCCACTATCAGAGCTTCTATCTCATAGTATTCTTCTCCATCATTGAAATCTTGAATGGTTTGATATTCCGTTCCGTAATCAATGTTCCAGTCTCTGATATATTCCACAGCTTCTTTAAAGCTATGTAGCTCAATAGATTTATCCTCATCAATATCATTGAATCGGAATAGTGCAATCAGGCTCATAAGTCGTTAATTAATCAGGGTAAACCATTATCGTTCCGGCATCGTACCACTCAAAGTACCATCCGTGTCTTTCAGCAAGTCTATACAGCTTGTTCTCCACACCAAAGGTATAGAGTGAGCTCATATCGTAGTAATCAAAGTAAGGAATACCTTTGTTGTTCAAGTATCCACACTCACCACAAATCCAAATCCCACCTTCGCTACCATCAAAGTCCTCGGTGGTTCCCGTGATGGGGAATAGTTCCCCAAGCACCTGCATCATCTTTTCTCTATCCGCTATCATATCCCTTCTGCGTTTTGAATTTTCAAAAGAAGCAAAGTCAAAGCTTCGCCATTAAACAGCTGAACCACACCATCAGGTATCGGTTCACAATTGTACACGATGTCTCCATCCATACCAAGAAGCGCCACTTCAACACCCACATTTAGTGGAATGATCGATACGCTCAGTCCGTTAGCAAACGGCAAATACATTCTTCTCATAGAGCAATTAATTAAATTATCAGTTACCGCTAGGATTAACCTAGCACTAGCACCTCCGATTGGCGCATAAATTCATTGCGGAATCCATCAGGGAAGCGCACCTCCATAAACCCGTTTGGGCTTTTATCAATCAGGTTTCCGATACGACCCGTGTTACGGCACATCACCTTCTTGCAGTAAGTACTCCCTGAGCCGCCCGTGATAGGCTCTTGGCTCGGTGTTTTGTTGTAGAGGTCGTACAGCTGTTGCCCATCCTCACCTAGCTCAGCTTTCACTTTATTGATAGCGTCACGCTGAGCCTGACCTCGCTTGTAAGCGCTTGAGTCATCGCTGTATTGGTATGTCCAATCGTGTGAGACCAACAGCTGAATGTAATCTTGCTTTGTCATAAGACTATTGTTTAATTAAAGTTATCAGTAACCACCCCTCAACGAGGGGCTTTGTTTAGTTTTTACTCCTTAGTCATAAGGTTGCACATCTCAAATACATTGTATGTAATATTATGCCTCTTCGTTAAAATGCGTGCATACTTAATGACATTCTGAAAAACACAAACTCGTTTCAGCACCTGTTCAGTAGGTATACTATTAAAATACGCTACATACCCATAAAAGATGTATTCATCTCGTTGTGTTCCGGTTAACGATGTTTTTGGAACATCACCATAAATGTTGATTCTTTCTTGGTCAAAGAAAGCCCCAATCTCATTTTGCATCTCATAAAATATGCTTTTTGTTTCTTTTGTCATAAGACATTCAATTTAAATTATCAGTAACCGGAGGGTATTACCCTCCTTCTATAAGTAGCCGTTACATATCTTATCGTGTGCAAGGTTCTCGATGTAGTCATCCGAAAAACCTTCTTTGGTTTCTCTTTCCCAAAATCCCCTGCGTTCTCTCGCATTTGACTTCACAAACTTTTGAATCAGCTCGGACTCAAAAATTTCTCCTGCAACAGCTACAATGCAATCGCAAGACTCAATGTTGTCGTAAGGCATCTCTTGATATTCTCTACCTACCCTTATACGTTCCCAAGTTCTAGCTGTGTGTATCAACACATCGTTAAAGACCATAGTCTCATTAGCGTTATTCATCATAAAGCATTTAATTTAAGTTATCAGTAACCCCCTCCGTAAGGAGGGTTGCTCAATCACCAATCAATGAGGTTGTCTAAATCAACAAATGAATTACCACGATTCCCTTCTTCATTTGCCTTGATATCCAACAGCGCATCGTAGATGCGTTGGTTCACCAGCTCAGTGATGTGCTCACTATCAAGTGCATCGAGTATAATTTCAGTTTTGTCAACACCTGAAAGGTCTACTTGCAGGTACTCATTGTTTGCATCTACATCATCATCACACCAAAAGAAGTTCGGGCTGATGGCGTATCCTCTACGCTGTAGTTCAAGGATTAGCTCCGTGGAGTCAATGTCTTTTAAGAAATCCATAGGACAATAAATTTAAGTTATCAGTAACCGAGGGCACAGCCCTCTTAGTTTAGTACTCTTCAAAGTATGCAACCTCATCAGGTTCATTCTCCATCTCAAGGTGCATCAGGTTCTCATCATCGCTCCAAAAGTTTACGGAATTCTCAAAGCTTCCGAGCGTTCCTGAAGCCACTTCATCACGGCTTGGTACACGATTGCCGTAGACATCCACAACAGCTTTCTTAGGCAACATACAAGCTCCTGAGCGCAGTAGCTCCATTGCGTAGCGACCTACACTACCATCCATCTTCCAAGCCATACCCGTATTGATTTGTTCTTGCATCTCAGCTAGTCCGTACTCACGTTGTAGCTTGTAAATAGTTTTAATGTTCATAAGGCATTAATTTAAGTTATCAGTAACCAAGGGGCTATGCCCCTTTTTCTTCTAGGTAGATTTCACCACACATTGCGATGAGGTCATCTACATCTATCGTGAATGTTCCACATTCTTCTAGATTCTCACGAGCTTCTTGCCCGATTTGAAATGCTAGGTCATACTGCTCTTGGTCGCTTCCGCTGAAGTACCAAGCTAGGAAATCTGCTTTGTCGATAGTCATAAGAAAATTAATTTAAGTTATCAGTAACCGAAGGTAGCAACAGCTACCCTCGTAGTATCATACGTACTCCCTACGTTTCGTGGTTTCGCCCCATCTCAGGGGTCGAGCTCGTAAGAGCTCAGGGTGATGGATGGTCACCCCTCATCAGACCGATTTTAACTTAATCTCCAAAATGTCAATGAACGTTGGTAGACCTAACTACCTGAGGTTGGGCTTACGGGCTCTCCCTCATTTGCTTTGGCTAATCTACGGCGACAATTCCGTATCTCCAAATTTATTCACAACTTTTTTCACATTTATTTGCGAATGCCCGTTATGACTAGGCTTAGTTCCCCTCCCTAGCCCGACCTAGGCGTTGCCTGAAGCAACCAAGGGGAAGTACGGATGTTACTCCTTAGTAGTTCTACGAACGCTCACCCCAAGCGCATTGCTGTAGGGGAATAGCGCAATGTCTAATGGCTCATCCGTGCGCTGAATCAAGTCAAACACCTCATCGATGGTTCTACGTACATCGTACACGTGAGCTACGTAAGAGCGTACTCCCTCACCTGAGAATACATCGCCATCCTTCATTTTCAGGAATTGATCGATTTTAAGGCTGTCTCTACGACCATTGAGGATGTCAAATCCAAGCCCGGTGATGGTCTCCTTACGTGTGTGTAGTGGTAGTGTGCTTACAGCTTGTAAATCAGTAGTAATCATAAAGCAGTGGTGCTCGGTTATCACATTGAGCTCTTCGGTCAAGTTAGTTACGGACTGCCCTCAGGCAGTTTCGGGTGTGCTCACCCATCATCAGCGCAACAGCTATTTTACTTCGTGAGAATCAAGGTATTCATCCCAAGAAACCACATCACCCGTACCCAGCTCAAGGTAGAAGGTTTCGTTCATCAGCTCGTAACTGAAATCCCATTCAGTGTAGTAGTAGCTTTCGTTATCGTGGTAGTACTCTTTTAGCTCCTCGATATCATCATACTCGTAGCCATCTAGAGTAGCCCACTCAATCAGGTAGCCATCCACATCCTTCTCGTACTTCAGGTAGATATCATCAGCCATCAACCAACCATCATCAAATCCTTCACCTGATTCATCACATCTACGTGACCAAAACTGCTGTACCTTCAGTAGACCTTCAATGGCGTTTACTTTACCTTCATCACTCAGGTTAGATGAGCTGATTTTTACAGCTACCATTGAGATGTCATCGTAGTCTAGGCGACCTTGATTTTCTAGCTCGTACTGAGCATTTGCAAAGCGCTCTTCAAATGTTGGTTTACCGAACGGCACACCATCTAAGTCACACTCATCATTCAGGTAGGCAGTGTACTCATTCACCAACTGCTCGATTGATTTGTCGGTATTCAGGTATTCGTGACGACCATTAAAGGCTGATACAAGGCTTCTAAGGAAGTCAATTGAATCGTAGGTCACCTTACCTGATAAAGTCGGATGCGGTGCTACGTGGATGAGTTTAGATACGTTTTTCATAAGGCATTAAATTAAGTTTATACTACCGACCACCGAAGTGGTCACGCTCTGAGCCTAAAGCCTATTTAAAGTCGCTCAGTCGACTATTTCACATTCACCTGCATCGACTACATATCCACCACACAAGTAGTAACCATCAGGTGATACGCTATCAATCTTAATGGGTGAGCCATCGTAGTTTTGGTGGTCGCTCAGCGTACCTAAATCATCAGTAATAATCAAGTATTTACCAACGTTTTCAAGTAGCTCAGGGTACAAAGTATTGTAAGGTATACCGATGTGCTCATCGAGGTCAAACGTAGTGATACGTAGTGTCTCGTAGATAGCGCATTCTCTACCGATGTCAACAGCTACTTTGTAGACCTTGCCGTTCGGCATTTGGTACGTAGCGTACGTATCATTGTACGGCTTATTCTCATCACGACACTTCAGGTAGTTTTGCTGAGTCACTCGATGAGTCAACAAGCATTCACGCCACCCCTGATTGCGGTAGATGAGACCCACACGAACGTAGGAGAACGATTCATCATCACGCACACCACCTAAACCTAGTAAGCGGTCAGCCAATTCTACAATCTCAGGTCTTACCTGAGCAGATGGTCTGAAGTCTTTTTCTTTGATAGTCATAAAGCATTTTATTTAAGTTACAGACCCCCGAAGGGGTTTCGCCCTATCAGGGCTCATCAGTGCAACTAGCCGTTTACCTTTGCTTCGCTCAACCTATTGCTAATGCCCTGAAGAAGATTGAACCTTTCAGTGTTGCACCCATCCATCAACGCATTGTGTATGCCTGAATTAAGAATGTGCTGTAAGGCATTCAACTCTTCAACACTCAGCGAGATTCCTTTCTTGTAAAGCTTCATAAGACTTTCGTTTTAATTAGTTATTGTTTGATGAGTGCAATAGTACGGCGCTGAATACATACGAGTCAAGTTTATTCACAACTTTTTTCACAACACCTATCACTTTGTCTCGATTGAGACCCATCAAAAGGGTAGCCTCAGGTCATAGAATCTGCCTAGCAGTGTACCTAGGGTTGCTAATTCAGGGCTGTAAATCAGCCTAAGGGCAGTGAGAATCAGTGGGTTAGAGTAGGGAAATGTGGGGGAGGGGATTGTTCTTACCCTTCACTTACCAAACCCAAAACCACCTGCAAATCAAGCAGTTAAGCATCAGTATCAGCATCATTGCTTGAAGTACAAAAAGCTAAAATCCTAGAAATCAATTAGATACATATGGAGGGGGTGGGGTCAGGATATCCACTTCGGTTGCGCACTTTGTTGATTCTTATATACATATAATCCCCCACTCATATATAACTCAACTCAAAAAAGATCGGGTACAATAGTAGCTGTATAGAGGTGAATTAGGAGCCCTTTAAGGACCTTTCTGGTCCATTATGGAGGTGTAGTATGCCTGAAACTGTTTTGCTGTGTGTATGGAGGGAAAAAGGGAGGGGCATTCTGGGGAGCTGTACAGCTAAAAGAAGGGATATAGTACAGCTGTATTCAGCGTTACTTTGGTTGTCTGAGTAACGGTGGGGTGGGTGCGGCGGTGAGCGCCACCCCTAGAGTGAATGTGAAGGTTGATGTCTGAGGATCTGATGCTCGGAACTTAGAATGCTTCGCTTCACTAAGCAAAGTTACAGCTTATTTTTGAGAAAGTCAAGTCAGTATTTATGGGGGATACAGGAGGTTTAGGCAAGCCTAAAACTCTTATGATCGTCTAGTTTAGGCAAGCCTAAAACTTTTAGTGTGTTTATTAGCTGTGCTACAGCTATGATATCTTTACTATCTTTGCATCTATGACAGGACTACTTATCTTATTGGGAATCATATGCTTATATGCTACAGCTGTAAGGGCGATGGGGTTGACCTTTGAGGTGCCACCGCCCTTCGCTTGTGGTGAGGATGGTATATGCAACTGTCAGATGTCTAAGAATTGTAAAAAGAAACAATAGATGAAACTAAAGAAGTACGGAGCTGGAGGTAAGTACAAGATGTACCAGGACGGTGGTCCTGTGAAGGCTAAGAAGATGTCTAAGGAAGAGCGTGAGAAAGAGCTCACTAAGATGGCTGATGTAGCTCAAACACGTCTAGCAGAGATGAAGGGAGAGAAAGCATACTTAGCTAAGCGTAAGATTGCTGATCGTGAGTACCGCATCGCAATTAAAGAGGGAGCTACTCCAGAGCAGGCTGCTAAGATTGCTGAGAAGTATATGTCTATGGGTGGCAAGATGGAGAAATACCTAAAGGGTGGTCAGGTGAAGCTTGATGCCAATAAAGATGGTAAGATCTCAGGCAGCGACTTTAAGATGTTACGTGCTAAGAAGAAGTAATGAAAGCTAAGAAAGCTAAAACACACGAGATGGTTAAGGCTCCTTCCGGTTATCATTGGATGACTGAGAAGGGGCGATACTATCTTATGCCACACAAGGGAGAGTTTGTTCCACACAAGGGTGCTAGCCTAGAGGCTAAGTTCCGTGTGAGGAAGGGGCATTGATCTTTATCTGTCCCTGCATCTTATTATAGAACCTAGCTACAAAGTTTCTACCCTTCTGGGATAGTGCGTAGCGTATACGGTAGTTCTCACCAAGCTCCTCACGGAACAGGTGGTCATCCTTTTCATTATTTGGTGCGTATCTATTGAAGTGCTTGTACAGATACCCCTTATTGAGAAGCGGGTAGATGATGGTCTTGCTCAAGCCCCACTTCTTATTCCCATACTGATCAGCTATCCAGTCTCTGGTCCAGAACTCCAGGTCGTATACAAACAGCATAAACCTCATCTGTGATTCATTCACGTCATAGTTGGTAGACATATCTCTCATTGTGGGATGCCACAGCTTTAAATAGTTGTCCTTGATCCATTTGTCGTCAATGTAGGAGAAGTCCCTGAACATCTTTTTCTTTGATACCCTACCCTTTGGCATAGCTGTAAAATTAAATTAGTATCTTTGTGCAAAGTTAACTAATTAAAACGGTATGGCTACATTAGCAGGTCAGAAGATCAAAGATAAATACGGGAATTTACTACACGTAGAGGGTGGACTAACAGCTACACTGAAGTCTGTGGAAGATGGTGGGGGTAATACCTCAGCGCTATCTGTGTCTACAGATGCTGTACAGGTGAGCGGGCTAAGCTTTTCTACAGCTCCGGCAACATCTGCAAATGAACTTACAGTATTGCTGATTGATAGTAGCAACAATGTAGTTACTAGAGACCTTAGCTCGGATGCCTTTGGTGGATCTGGAGTATTTGAGGAAACATTTGTAGCTACAACGGAGTCAGCGCAGTCTCTTGGAGCGGGTGCCTCTGATATCGTTGTGTTCACAACGCCTAGTAATACGGTTGACTCTACGAGTTTCCATTTTGGTAACTCACCAGCTAAGTTTCAGTTAGATAGTGTTGATAGAGAGTACATTGAAAACATATCAGGTGCTGATTTCCCTGTGTTTATAGATATGTCAGCTACGGTTGAGGTCAGTGGGCAAAACTCAAATATTACATACACACTTCAGAAGTGGAATGGCTCTGCTTGGATCAATGTTAAAGCTGTAACTAGATATAAGTCTGACACAGGTTCACAAGTAGATTCTTTCTGGGGTATGTTTATGTTGGGAGATGGTGAGAGATTAAGAATACAAATCTCAAGTACAACTGGTAGTGTAGCATTATCTGCTGCAAGCCAGTTTAAATTCGTCGCCAAGGAAACCGGAAACATACTATAATATGAAAGAAACCATTAAAGATTGCTTGCTAGAGATCCAAGATCTTATCCTAGCCATCAAAGACACTGTAAAGAAGTATGAGCTAGAGAATGAGTTCATAGGGTCTATAGCTGTAGGCTTTATCGATCCTGATTCAGCTACCGTTGAGGATAATGAGCCTATGGTGAATATGAGCTTGCTATCTATGGTTGACGTTGAAGACGAAGACGAGCTTGACGACTTACTATCATATGTTGTTGAGATTTATCGTGCGGAGGTAGAAGAAGAAAAAAAGAAAGATACCTCAAGCATTGATTATTGGATTAACTTATCACAAAGAGATGGAGATGTAAACTAACTCCACTTTTTTATACTTAAATTAAAATGATACGTAAAATTATTATCGGGGTAAACCCCCTCAAAGCTATGGCTTATTACATAGGTCAAAAAGCTGGCGATAGTATCGTTGATACTATTATCTTAGACGAAAAGCATATGCACAAGTACGGGCGATCAAGATACTTGATCTACATTAAGCATTCCAATGATGGAGTAATGCTGTGGAAGTCTGTGGAAGATATGCCTGTACTGATAGAGTACGACTGCGAATTTTAATTCAATACATATGAAAGCAATCTATGATTTCTTCGTTAAGCTTCCTAAAGCCTTTAACGATGAGGTGAAGCTGGGCGATACCACGCTATACCTTGATCCAAAGTGGAATGAATTTGAGAACCGTAAGATGGAGGCTGAAGTAGTAGCTGTCCCTGAGAAGTATGACACCGGAGTAAAGGTTGGTGATACATTGTACTTCCATCACCACGTAATGATAGCAGGGAACGGAAATCGTCAGAAGGTTATGGATGACATCTACTTTGTACGTTACAATCCCAACAATAGCCAGGGAACACAAGCTTATGCCTACAAGTCTAAAGAGACTGGTGAGGTACAGCTACTGTCTGAATGGATCTTATTAAGACCAGAGGAACAACCAGACGAAGAGGTTACCGAAAGCGGTATCATCACAGAGCTTAAGAAGCCTGAGTACAATCAGTTTGGATATGTAATCTATGACTCACCTGTAGTAAAGGAGCTAGGATTAAACGCTGGCGACAAGGTGATGATTATGAAGAACGCAGACTACCGTATGGAGGTAGATGGACAAGAGGTATACCGTACGCATATTGATCATATCTACGCAACAGGATTCTAATGGGACGTAAGAAACAGTTTAGCAGCGTAAGAGCTGGTGAAGAGCTGTTGGAAGCAATGGCTGAAGCTATACGCAACATCACCGAGGAAATTAAAAGACCGATTGATACAGAGCAAAGCGGGTCTGGTCGACGTGCTGAGCTTAAGAGTATTAAGGAGTCTGCACTCGATGCTAAGGAACTTATTACGGAATACCAAAAGCTTGAGACAATGATTAAAGAGCTCAAAGATACTGGAGGTATTGAGGAGGCTAAAGACTTCTCTAGCGGGTTCTCTGAAAGATACGCTAAGCGTTAGTACATATGATGGTGTACAGCTGCAATATCACAGTTTGGCTTCACACAATTCTGAGAAACAGAGTAGGTTGAAGCACAGGATGTTAATAGTAACGTAGCTAACAAGAATAGGAAAAACTTCTTCATATCTAATGTTAATTTAATGTAAAGTTACAAAATAAAAAATAAATGGCTGGATTAAAGAAAATAGATGGATACGAAGAGGAGGTAGTAAATATCTGTCCTCAAGGTACTGAAGGGGAGATCATTGAGATAGGCGATCTATACATTCAGCTGCCTGCTGTTCCTAAAGACATCTTATATTCAGACAAACCAAAAGAGGAACAACGCTGGGTCCGTGAGGAGCTACCTATAGAGATATCACGTATACGTTCAATGGATGAATGGTACGATATGCCAAAGGAGTTCAAGAAGAAATACGAGCCGTACATCGAGCGTGAGTTCTACCGCCGGAATAACGGACTGTGGTTCTATAACAATGGAGAGCCTACCTACATCACTGGTAAGCATTATATGATGCTGCAATGGAGCAAGATAGATGCTAGCTTCTATGGTTACTATCTTCAGTTTCAAAGAGATATTATGTATCACTTGGAGGCTTGCTTTGTAGACCCCAGATGTGCAGGACAGATATACACAAAGTGTCGCCGTTCAGGATACACTAACGTAGCGTCATCAGTGATTGATGATATCGGTACATCTACATACGATGCAACTGTAGGTATAATGTCTAAGACTGGTAAGGACGCACAGGAAAACATCTTTATGAAGAAGGTTGTAGGTATGTACAGACACTACCCATTCTTCTTTAAGCCTATCCAGGATGGTACTACCAACCCTCGTGCTGAGCTTGCTTTCCGTGAGCCAAGTAAGCGTATCACCAAGAACAACAAGACAGGAGGTAAAGGTGAGGCTCTAAATACTATTATCAACTGGAGAAACACCACATCCAACGCATACGATGGTGAGAAGCTAAAAGCAATATTCATTGACGAGGCAGGAAAGTTTGAGCGACCAGAGGATATCCTTGAGGTATGGCGTATTCAACGTACCTGTTTGATGGTTGGTAAGAGATTTGTTGGTAAGGCTATAATTGGATCTACAGTAAACCCACTAGATAAAGGCGGTAGAAACTACCGTGACCTATGGGATATGTCAGACCCAAGAGAGCGTAACGCCAACGGCAGAACGAAGAGTATGCTATACCGCATCTTTGTACCAGCGTATGAAGCGCTAGAAGGATTCTTTGATAGATACGGTAACCCAGTTATTGACGATCCAGAAGAACCTGTAATGGGCATTGACGATGAGGTGATTACTATAGGTGCACGCACATATCTTAAGAACGAGCGCAAGGCGTTGTCAAACAACAGCAATGAACTCAATGAGGTAATCCGTCAGTTTCCATTTACAGCTGAAGAAGCATTCCGTGACTCTACTAAAACAAGCTTGTTTAACATCGGTAAGATCTACGAGCAGATAGAACACAATCAAGAGCTGTACCCGCACCCCGTAGTCAGAGGAAACTTTATATGGAAAGACGGTAAACAAGATACTGAAGTTATATTTAGACCTGATGCTGACGGTAGGTTTAGAGTTGCTTGGCTACCGCCTTCTGAGCTAAGAAACAAGATACTTACCGAGAACGGAAAGAGAGTACCTGGAAACAAACAGCTTGGTTGTGGCGGTGTCGATAGCTATGACCTTGATGCTACTGTTGATGGACGTGGGTCTAAAGGTGCGTACCACCTATACAATAAGTTCAGTATGGAACATCCGTCAAATATGTTTGTGCTGGAGTACGCTAGCCGCCCACCGCTAGCTCGTATATTTTATGAAGATGTACTTATGGCAGCTGTATACTATGGTTATGAGATATTAATAGAGAACAACAAGTACGGTATTGCTAGGTACTTTGAGAACAGGGGATACGACGGCTATCTTATGGATAGACCGGAGCATCTAAAGTCTACAGCCAGAGTAGCTGTAAAGACAAAAGGTATACCATCTAACTCTCAAGATGTTATTCAGGCTCACGCACAGTCTATCGAGGCATACATCCACGAACACATAGGACTGAACGAAGCTGGAGACTACGGACGTATGTACTTTGAGCGCACGCTAGAAGACTGGATTAACTTCAAGATAGATAACCGTACCGCATATGACCTTACAATCTCTTCAGGCTTGGCATTGCTCGCAGCTCAACGTACAGTTAAAGAGAAAAAGAAATCAGACTTCTCTAACAAACAGTTCTTCAGGAAGTTAAAACCAATCATACGTTAATAATTACTATCTTTGCGTTTGATAACGATTCAGCGAAAAGATGAATAAAAATATGAAAGGCGGCTTTCCCAACCCGCTAGCAGACGTATCTTCAAAACTAGACCCTAATTACGGGTTGCAGTATGCGAAGGCTATGCTTGCTCAATGGGGAGGTCTAGACAATCAGAATAGCGTATACGGAAAGCGCTACAAAGAGTTTGAGCGTGCTCGTGCTTACGCTGCTGGTACTCAAGATACATCAATCTACAAGCAGATCCTTAACAGCTTAGATCCAGACAATGGTGACGGAACACTTATGTCATTAGACTGGACTCCAGTACCTATTATCCCTAAGTTCGCAAAGATCGTTGTGAACAAGATCATCTCATCTTATCGCTACCCGCAAGTTGAAGCTGTGGACCCGTTATCACAAAGCGAAAAAGATCTAAAGAAGAGAAAGATTGCATCACGCATTGAGAATAAAGAAAAGTTCCAGGAAGCTAAACAAGCAGGTTTAGAGGTAGATATCGACCCAGATAAACTACCAGAAACGCCAGAAGAAGCTGAAATCTTCTTGGAGACAAACGTAAAGACTGATGCAGAGATCGCTGCTCAGCTAGGTACGCAGATGACCTTAAGCTGGAACAACTTTGACGAACGTGTTTACAGACGTGTAGTTGAGGATTTAGTTAGCTGTGGTATCGCAGTATCAAAGAGAACCAACGATCCAAACTACGGCATCAATCAAGAGTACGTAGACCCTAAGTTGTTTATACACAGCTTTACTGAAGATCCTACATTCTCTGATCTTGTATATGCAGGTCACATCAAAACAATGTCTATCGCAGAGCTAAAGCGTATTGCTGGTACACAGTTTACCGAGAAGGAATACCAGAATATGGCTCAGAGCGTTATGAACAAATACGGTAACGACCCAAATGCGTTTACACGCAGACAGCTAGGCGATACAGTAAACGTTCAGGAGATGCCATATGATGAGTACAGCATTCAAGTCTTAGACTTTGAGTTTATGTCTGTAGATTCTATGGTGTATGAGAAGAAGATGTCACGCTTTGGAAACACGGGATTCTACTTTAAAGGCGAGAAGTTTGAGCTTCCTAAAAACTCTGTATATGACCGTGAGATAGTTAATATGAATAATGCTACCGTATATGGTGGTGCATACATCATAGGTACTGATCACATATACAACTACAAGCAGTGTAACAACGTTCCTAAGAATATCCACGATTTAACACGTGCACGCTTGTCATACAGCGTTGTTGCTACAAACATCCGCCAGATGATACCTAAGTCGTTGGTATCTAGTGTTATTGGCTTTGCTGATCAATTACAGCTGACACACCTTAAGCTGCAACAAGCTGTAGCTAAGGCTAAACCTGATGGTATCCTTATTGATATCGAGGGACTAGAGAACGTAGACCTTGGACGTGGAGGTGAATTATCACCATTGGAGATCCAGGACATCTACGAGCAAACTGGTGTGATGTACTATCGCAGTAAGAATCCAGAAGGCGGGTTCCAAAACCCTCCTATCCGTGAGATCAACAACAGCATCCGAAACATCAATGAGCTTATCTCGTTGTACAACCACTACTTACGTATGATTCGTGATGCTACGGGTATTAACGAGGTAGTTGACGGTACTACGCCTAAGGGCGAAGCTCTCGTTGGTGTGAACCAGATGGCTGTAAGCGCTTCTAACAACGCTTTGTACGACATCACTAACTCAGCTATGATCTACTACCGTAGAGTGTGTGAGGACATCGTTAAATGTCTACAGATCCTACCTAGTAAGTCTGTACTATACGGTGTTTACGAGAAAGCTATTGGAAAGACCAATATGCAAGTGTTGAACAGCTTCAAGGACCTACCAATGTACAACTTTGGTGTACGTGTTCTTAGTGACCTCAGCGATAGTGATCGTCAATACTTAGAGCAGAACATTCAGATCGCACTTTCTCAAAAAGAGATTGACCTTGAAGATGCTATGGCTATACGAAACATTAAGGACGTAGATCAAGCAGAAAGATTGCTGATCATTCGTCGTAAGAAGCGTATGGCTCAGATGCAGGCGATGCAGCAAGCAAATATTCAGGCGCAAGCACAAGCGAACGCACAGGCTGCTCAGGCTAGTATGCAGGCAGAAGTTCAAAAAGAACAGGCGCTTATGCAGCTAGAGATGCAGAAGAAGCAAATGGAATTTGAAATGAAAGCGCAACTTGCTCAGCTAGAGCATCAGATGCGTATGGAGATAGAAAAACTGAAGGGAGAATACGGTATTGCAGAACAACAGATTGAAAGCCGTGTCAAGAATTCCGCTGAAGTAATGAAGGAAGATCGTAAGGATGAACGACTCAAGAAGCAAGCTGTAGAACAGTCTAAGCTTATCTCTCAACGTAAGGGAGATAGAGGTGAGCTCACCCAGGAACAGCCTTTTGGTAATCAATGATTTAGTAAATTTGCAATATGGCAACCAGCGTAAACTTAGACATAGCATCAAGAGTAGACATCACCTGTCGCAAGGGAGATACATTCACATTAGAACTTACATTTAAGGATGAAGACGGAGCTGTAATAGACCTATCAACCGGATACGATTGGGTAATGCAGGTTCGTGAATCAGACACCTCAGCAACAGCTGTACTAAGTGGAGATTCTGACGATGATAATGATAACGACTTCGGTTTTGTTAGCGATGCAAATGGTGTACTTACAATTACCTCTCCAGCCTCTATTATGGCTACTATAGAGGGGGGTATCTACGTTTACGATTTACAGTCCGTCCAAGGTTCAACTATTGTGACTTGGATGTATGGAGTGTTTCAAGTAAACGAGGACGTAAGTGAGTAACAACATTGAAATAAAGAGCGGAGCTTCTACGAGCATCACCGTAAAACAGACGGGATACAACAAGGCAACTGTTGTAAATCAACCCGTTAAGAATACTATTGACATTGCTGGACTCAAGGGAGGTGGTGATTTGAGTTATGTACATACTCAAGCCACCCCCGCCGATGTATGGAATGTAACCCATAGTTTGATTAAGAAGCCTGCTGTCACTATTATAGATGAAGATGGCTATGAGGTAGAGGCTGATGTCCAGCACTTATCGGATAACGCAGTAACAATAACATTCAGTGAGCCGTTTGCAGGAACTGCCCACTTCAACTAATACAACAGATGGCTAAAAAGTTCTACACCGA
>Ga0196901_1000550_pt1 | contig 19488 bp, 29 predicted proteins | sample CB_VirMetaG_FD_169099 | JGI IMG/M metagenome (GOLD analysis project Ga0196901, IMG submission 169099) | Freshwater to marine saline gradient viral communities from Chesapeake Bay - CB_1504_1 Viral MetaG (v3) (version 3) | ecosystem: Environmental > Aquatic > Marine > Coastal | place: USA... | reverse complement strand
CGGGACTTGGTTCAAACATTTCAATATCCCAAGAGAAATCTATTTTCTCTAAGACTTTAATTTCTTCATATCCTTGACCAAGATTTGATCCACAATCAACAAATATTTTTGAATTAATCATATTCCTATTAATAGTTTTCCAGCTTCAATCTGACCAGATCCTCTATAGTTTCCGGACATAGGAGCAAAAGTCAATTCTCCAATAAACAATGATTTATCAGTTGAATCTTCAATATTTATATTGTACATATCAACCCTAACATAATCAAATGGTTCACAAAGAATTTTGGCAATTTCTTTCATCCTTTCCCAATTTTTTGGTTTTTTAAACTCTTTTACAAGTTTAAAATTTAAATCAAAATGAAAATCATAGCAATTTCCATCCATATCAGTGCATACTTCATTAGTCAGACTAATGCTTCTATCTCTAATTACTTGACAAAATCTTGGTTCTCCAGCAGAGCAATGAAATTTATAATCTATTAGATTACTTCCTAGATACTCTTCAGTAAAACATTTATATTCAATATCTTTATAAAACCACTCACCTCTATAATACCCATCATAAACAGAATTTTTATATTTTTCTACAAGATTTAACTTATAATCTTCAACAACACCATCTTCAACAAAGGCAACCCCACCTGAATCATTATTTGACTTAATGAAGCAAGTCTGAGGGTGGTTTTCAAAATTTTCTACTTTACTAAAAAGTTCTTTAACATCATTTGCTACAACATAAACTTTAGGAACAAATCCTTCTCCAAGTTTTTCATTAATATAATCTTTTACTTTCAGTTTATCTGTGCATAAGTTTTTTAATAAAAGTCTTTCATTTTCCATAGACCACTGAAGTTTTTCATTAAAACTAACTCTTTCCATTAAGATCTCCTTTTATGATTTGAATAAACTATTTGTGGCATAATATCATTACCCCTAATCGTATTTGCTCTTCCTGGAAGAATTGATGGTTTAATTCCAAGTTGATGACAAACAAAAGGGAAACTAATTTGGTCTCTGGAGGAGAACATACAAATCTGTTCCCACCACATCCACCCCATCCTTTGGGTCAATGAAGTGTTTCTCTGTACTCTCACTGGTAGTTCATATAAACTATTATTCTCAGGATAACCAATATCCCTATAAAAATCAAGTTGATCCTCTACTAAATTGGGATGATCATACTTAACATCAACTACAAGTTTTCCTTCTTGATATATACAATTTCTTTCTGGATGTTTAAAAACTGCAATATCACTATCAATAAGATACTCATCAATAACTTCAAAAGGATTCTTTTCAAGAATATGAGTAGAATCTACCCAGAAATAATAATCATATTCTGGTAGAAATGTAAATGGTAAAATCTTATATACTTTAGCATTCCTTCTATTTTTGTAAATGGGGTCGCTAGAAAAATCAATTACTGGATGAATTGTCCATTTATCGTTTGCTGTATTATCATCAACAAATGCGTGATAATCAACTCCTTCAAATGGTATTGGATCTAAAAGTTTATTAGATCCAATAGAAGATGTAACTACTGCTATTTTCATTTACTGTACTTTTTTTTACAATATTCAGATTCTCTCGATTGTAATTCTGCTTTATTTTTAATATTTGATGATATCTGATAATCACCAACTCTATTTGAGATTAGAACATCATTTAAAAATATTGGTTGTCCATACTTTTCATTCATCCCATAATAGAATTCACAATCCATAAAGGAAACAAGAGTTTCATCAAATCTATTGTCAACTTCTTTTCTAAAAGATAGTACAGATGGTGAGCTGATAGTATTTACTCCTTCAAGAAAATTATTATTCCAACTAGGATACATCTCCCAATAAAAAGAATGCCCATCATTTTTAGTATGATTGCATCCATTTACTAACCAAACTTTATCGCTATTAGCAAATTCATTATTAATTTTTTCTAATGACTCAGTGTCATAAAAGAAGTCGTCTTGAAACATAACTTTGATAATATCTCCCGAACACATCTCAATTGCTTTGTTTGTGTTTGCAGGTCCATTACCTCTATCATTTTCATTCTTAGCATAAACAATCTCAAATTTGTCTTCAAATTGTTTGACTTCTTTTAGAACTTCATCATCTATACTGTGATCAGAAATACAAACCTCAAAATCTTTATGGGATTGTATTTGAATAGTTCTAAGAAGGTCATTAAGATACTCTGACCCTCTACCATAACACTCCCAAGTTGGAATTGCAATTGATATTTTCATTTTTCTATTTGATCAACAATCCAATTGTAAGTTATAATAATACCTTCTTCAAGAGACTGTGAATAATCCCATCCAAGTTTTTCACGAACTAAATCATTGTTAGAGTTTCTACCACGAACACCAAGAGGTGCATCAAGTTTATGCATTCTATTTACAGCTTTTCCAGATACTTTAGCAACAATATCTACCAGTTGATTGATAGTCACCATCTCTTCAGAACCAATGTTCACAGGACCCATAAAGTCAGAATCCATCAAACGACGAGTTGCTTCTAAGCATTCATCAATGTAAAGAAAAGAACGAGTCTGTTCACCATCTCCCCATACCTCAATAGAACCACCAACTTCGGGAAGATAGGCTACTTTACGACAGATTGCTGCTGGAGCCTTCTCTCTTCCACCATCCCAAGTTCCCTCTGGTCCAAAAATATTGTGATACCGAGCAATACGAACAGGGATACCATGATTGCGATTGTATGCGAGGTAGAGTCTCTCACTAAAGAGTTTCTCCCATCCATATTCTGAGTCGGGGTCTGCTGGATATGCTGATTCTTCACGGCAATCTGGGTTATTAGGGTCCATTTGATTGTGCTCTGGATACATACAAGCAGATCCAGAATAGAAGATCTTAGTATTATTCTTACCCTTCTCTTCATTCATATTACGCTGACACTCAAGAACATTTAAATTAATTTGAACTGAGTTATGCATAATTTCTGCATCGTTCTCACCAGTGAAAACAAAACCTGCTCCACCCATATCAGCAGCAAACTGATAGATCTCATCAAAGCACTGAATATATCGATAAGGTACTGAATTATAAAAGTTGCCTCTATCTCCTTTATATTCCAATACTCTACGGACAAAATCAAAATCACAAAGATTTCCCTGTACGAACTCATCTGCTTCAGTTTTACTGAACTCAGGAAACTTAAGATCTACACCTCTAACCCAATATCCTTCTGACTTGAGTCTTTTGACCATATGACTTCCAATAAAACCACCAGCACCCAAAACTAGTGCTTTCTTTCTATATGTGCTCATTTAAAAACAAAAAAATATAGTACCATTAGTATATAATGTACTAAAGATACTACATTTTGTCAACCAGGCTCGCCACTTGCTCTTTGACCTGAAGCAAGAAACAGGGCGGGAGTTTCCTCCATCCGCACCAGCAGGCTTAACCCTTATCCTACGGGGTTCAAGGGGTCATAGTGACTCCACCAGTGTGAGTTTTAAGTCTTCCCAAGACCAGGGGGTTTCCCGACCAGGGCGCTTTTATAGTCATCCCGAGACTAATTATGCTCCCTGTGAGGATCGAACTCACCTCAGCCGAATTATGAGTTCGGAGCATTCACCAGATTGCTAAAGGAGCGTTTTTGGGCGAGGGTGTCTGACCACGATAATCTACGATTCAGCAGAGGGGACCCTTCTTTTAATACAACTTTCCTTGTTGTACCCAATAGGACTACCGAGAATTGAACTCGGTTCACTCCGTTATAAGCAGAGGGCATTAACCAATATGCGATAGTCCCATAAAAAATTCAGTCTTTATTATAATCTGAATGAATTATTGATATTCCAAATATAGGAACCATAATTAATAAAAAACTTAGAAAACCAATAAAAAAAGTATTATTGAGTAAGTGTCTAATAATTTCCATTTAATCTGATCTTTGTAAGTATTCTTCAAGTCTAACTAAAAGTCTTTCAACGTCATAGGTGTCAGAATTATTTTCTTGCTTAGCATAAAAAATATAATCGTCTAATGATACTGTAAGCAATTCAACATCACCTTTAGAAAGATTTGGCGATTCCCAACTCATCGAACTTCAAACTCCAATTTAACTACTTTACGGTTTTTTCTTTTTTCTTGCCATTCAATATCTTTTTTGGATAATATATTTCCTTTTTTAGATACTGAATCTTTTTCTATGATTTCTACTAATGATAAATCTTTTGCAGATATTTTATCATTCTTTATGACTACCATATTTTCACATCCACAGCATTTAAATTTAGATGGATGTGATTCCAATTCTTTGTTGCAATTCTTGCATATGATTTTTAACATCTCTAAGCATTCCTTTTATATCTTCAAGCTCTTCGTGAATATCTTGATGATGAAAACGAAGTGGTTTTTGAATAAGTTTTTTAATTTTTTTATCTTTCATTGGTTTATTTATACTAAGCGGGTGACGGGAATCGAACCCGTGACCGCTGCTTGGAAGGCAGAAATTTTACCTCTAAACTACACCCGCATTTGTCAACGATTAAAGTATATCATTTGTTGAATAACTTGTCAACCATTAATCGGGAGACATTTTAGTCTCCCTTTATTATCAAATTTCGATGGTAGTCATTCTACTTGCATAATCATATGCATAATGAGTTCTAGCACCGTGAATTCCCCAACCAATCCATCTATAAGTAACATTCATATATGATGGAATAGACTTTCCTGGAGTCTTCATATAATCTTCAATACTTTTCCATTGTGGTTCATTAACCATATAATTAAGTTGAAGATTTAAATTTGATGGGCTCATACCATTTTTATGAGCGTGTCTACCAAGACCATAATACCTTGAACTAGAAGTCCATTGAATTAAACCGTATCCACCATAGCAATTGGAATAACTGGTTCTTGCACCACCTTCACAGATGTTGGGAATAAACATTGATTCTTGACGAATATTACCCATAATAGTTGCAAGAGAATTACGATCTTTAACTCCATAATTCTGAAGGAAATTTAAAGTAAAAATTTCATTTTTTGAACATCCTTTACAAGTTAAAAATTTTTCCTTTTTACTTTCAGTAATAACCTCTTTAACTGGTGGAGGAGGACCATCCATTTTATAGTTTGGAAAATAATTTGATCCTACGACTGAAGATAAAATAGAAACTGGTACTAAAAGATAATTAAACACTAAATTAAACTGAACTCTACATCCGTATAGAAGAGGGGTAAACCTATCTTTCGGCAGGCATCTTCCACGGCTCTAAAAATAATCAAATACTAATGATATGAATAAGTATTTATACTTAAGTAAAATCAATGAACATTACTTCTTGATCTTTGTCGATCATCCATTCTTCGATTTCTTCATATAATGCAATCGCATTTTGACACTCTTGATTTTCACTCAAAATGTGCATACGATCAATATAATGATCTAGTGTGCTAGAACACACTTCTCTCATCTTCAAATTATTCATAAAAATAATCTTTCCTGTAATAACGTCCGAGAATGTTGCTATTGTAGTACATAGGACTACCATTGTCAAGACATTCAGATAAAACGTTATTCAAAAAAAGTTGTTTAGTTTCTTCGTAATTTGTTTTACCTAATGTCTTATGAAGACTTAAAATTTTTCTTTCAAAAGATTCTTTATCAAATTTTTTTAAATCTTCTTTGAGTTCTGGACAGGATCCATAATACTTTTTCCAATCACTTTCTTTTTTACTTCTTCTTTTTTTCCCCTTATCTTTCGTAAAAGACCAAAAATACTTTCTTCCAATATAACAGCGATTATTATAAGGATTTCGTATATGATATACAAAACCAAAATAATCTTTGATGTCATCAGTCTCAAAAGGTTGGTCATTATAAATCCAGGGATTATTATATGTTGACAAGTTGGTCTCTATAGTATCTTAAAGTATTTAAGCTACTATATTTTTTCAACTCTGACAGAGTTATTATAGGGGTATCTCAAGCCCCTGTCAAGCTACTTATCTCCAGCTCTGTAAGGACGTACTTTTGACTCTCCATCCTTCTTGTCTGGAGCGACCATCTTAGTCTTGTACTTCATTGATGTGGGTTTCTCCTTCTGAGCCTTTTTGAATCCCTTATGTACCTTTGCAGCGTCGTCATACATAGCCGCTTTCTTTGCCCCTGACTTTTTAGCAATTGCATTAACGATCTTTGCTTTCTTCTCTCCAACATCACTACCCTTCATTCCACCAGTGTAATGAATGTTTTTCTTGTCCACGTTTACTCCGTGCTTCTTAAGATGACCGTGGAACTTATCTGTATCGTCAAACTTAGAACGGGCAGTAACTAGATGAACATTTTTTCCTCTTTTAAGTTTTCTCTTAATATCTTTTATTACCTTTTTGTTTGGTGATGAAGTTTGTTTGAACTTATCAGAACTCTTAAACTCACCAAAGTCATACTTATGACCTTTATCTAACTTATGAGTATTGAATTCTTGGTTACTTAAACTCTTTACTCTTTCACCTTTCTCATTCTTTACGTGAACTTTAACGCTTGGTTTTCCCTTTTTACCGTGACTAAAGAGAGTTTCATCAACATCATAAGCGTGTACTGTACCACCCTTCTTTTTCTTACCTCTTGCTTTTTCTTCTAGATATTCTTCAAAAATATTATTAACCCACGCATCACTCATATTCTCAACGATTGTTTCTGCCGATTCAAAAGAATTGCAAAAATTATTTTCGATTAAAGCTTCTGTAATAAAGTAATAGAACTGATCATAGAGATCCAGATCGTTCTCTACGCTCTCCTTATTCAACTTAGGTAGTCCGACCTTACCCCTCTCCTCCTTATGCTTCTCTGCCGCCTTTGGAGAGTGTCTCTCGGCATCCTTCTTAGTCATATTACGAAGTCCAGTTGTCCTTCTTCCACCCACTTCAAAGCTAATATTCTTTTCGTAAATTTCTAAATATGATTCGTATAAATGAGAAATTCTAGACATAACACTAGTCATTTAAAATTATTTATAAAAAAAGAGGGGTCTATGACCCCTCTTTTAAATATTCATTTTTTAATTACAGACATCTGTGCACTTCTTCTACGCTGTTCTTTCTCAAGTTGCTCCTTGATTAAAGCAAGAACATTGATCTTATGCTCTTCGACGTTATATGAAACGCCACGATAGGTTGCAGTGGTCATTGAATTTCTCCTTAGAAACGAATTGTTTACCTTACGGTATATTAAAATTCCGTTCCTTCGGTCGGTTTGCGTCTATGTTACATTTCTTATTTGTAACTTGTTTTACTTCCCAAGTCAGATCATTCTTAATTTTATCCGAAAGATCAGAATTATTACTAATTCTAGATATGATGAATTGAGATTGTAAACAAGTTAGTAGAAATGCTTCCATAGATAAACGATCCGTTTCGCCGTCCTACTTGCATTCACCATCCTAGGATGGTGAACGAACGATGGGTATATCATATACCCACTACGATATATAGTCAAGTTGTTTTGTAACTTTTGTTACAATGTAAATCCAGCAAATGAATCCTTTTTGAGGTCTTGCTTAATTCCACCAACAACATAAGATTCTACCTCAGTTTCCTGAGGAGCAACTTGAAGTCCTTTAGAAGAAATCCAGTGCTCAGTCCAAGGAAGAGGATTATTCTTTGCAGGAATATCATACTCTGGCTTAAGTCCAATTGCTTTCATACGACGATTAGCAATCCATTCGACATAATTATGTAGAAGTTTATCATTCAATCCGATCATAGATCCATCTTTAAACAAATATTTTGCCCAAGACTTCTCTTCATCTACACAGTTTTTAAAAGCATATCTTACCCATTCTTCTTCCTCTTTAGCAATTTGTTGCATTTCCGGATCGTCTCCAGAACGCCATTTGTTGAGGATGTTTTGAGTAATGACAAGATGCTGATTTTCGTCTCTTGAGATGAGAGAGATGATTTTAGCGGATCCTTCCATAAGCTTGAGTTCACCAAACGCAAACGAGCAAGCAAACGACACGTAGAATCTGATACCTTCGAGAATATTGACATTAGCTACAGCCCTATAAAGTTTTCTTTTCAATTCAAGTCTTTCATCTCTATGATGTCCAGCTCCTTCTTGAGCAAAAACCCAAGAGTTTGTAGAGTCATATTGATGAGCTGAATTTATAAAATCATCATAAGCATTAGTTACAGACTTAGCCCTTTCAATAATCCTATCGTCAGATAAGATAGTATCAAATACTTCAGATGGATCTGAATAAACATTTTTAATTATATAAGTATAAGATCTGGAGTGAACCATCTCCATAAACTCCCATACTGTCATACAAGCTTCTAATTCAGGTAATGAGCAGTAAGGGATAAAAGCCATCCCAGGACCACGCCCTTGTACAGAATCCAAGAGGATCTGGTACTTAAGGTTACTAGTGAATATGTGTTTTTGCTCAGGACGAAGTGTTTGGTAATCTGCACGATCTTTTTGTAAAGAAATTTCTTCTGGTCTCCAAAAGTATCCTAATTGTTGTTGAGTCAATTTTTCAAAAACTGGATACTTATAGGAATCATATCTTTGAACTCCTAATGGATTTCCAAAAAACATTGGTTGCTTTTTGGAATCAACATCATTTGTATTAAAGACGGTAATTCCCTTGAGCATTGATTCTTCTTGCGAGTTAACTCTAAATTTTGCAACTTTCACAGTCATCTTCTCCGTTTTTTAAAATGTCATTTACTAATTCGCTAATACTATTTAACTTTTCATCTTTAATTTCATCTGTCTTATTATCATAAGTGTTTTGATAATAAGAGGTTTTCCATCCGTACTTATACGTAGTTAAAAAGTCATTTGCCATTACAGAAACTGGAACTTCATTGTCTGGATAGTTTTCTGGATTATAAGACCAGTTTCCAGAAATTGCTTGATCAAAGAACTTCTGCATTACGGAGACGATCTTAATATAACCTTCATTAGAAGCCATATCCCAAAGAAGAGTGTAGTTATTCTTGAGATAGCTATACTGGGGGACAATCTGCTTAAGAGGACCTTTCTTGGACTTTTTAACGGACAAGTAATCTCTAGGTGGTTCGATCCCATTTGTTGCGTTTGACACAACGGAACTGCTCTCCGAAGGCATCTGTGCGGACAATGTGCTGTGTCGGAGTCCGTGTTCCAAAATTGACTTTCTAAGACTTTCCCAATCATGATCTAACTCCTGTGATGAAATTCCATCAACATCTTTTTTATAAGTGTCGATTGGAAGAATACCGTCTGAATACTTTGTACGACCAAAGTATTCACAGTGTCCCTTCTCTTTGGCAATTTGATTTGAAGACTTGAGTAGATAATACTGGAAAGATTCAGACAGTCCGTGAACTGCATCCCAAGCTTCTTGAGAATCATATTTGAATCCAAGTTTAGCCAGGTAGTGAGCCAGACCAATGAACCCCACTCCAAGAGACCTACGTGCTTTTGTAGCAATCTCTGCTGCTTTAATAGGATAGTTCTGATAATCAATTAGTTCTTCAAGTCCACGAACAGAAAGATCACAGAGGTCTTCAAGTTCTTCATCAGATTTGATCTTACCTACATTAACAGCAGAAAGAATGCAAAGTGCAATCTCACCAAACTCATCATCAATATGATTAAGAGGATATGTTGGAAGAGTAATCTCTTGACACAGATTGCTCATCTCAATCTTGTCTTTAAATGATGAATGAGAATTACAATGGTCGATATTCATAATGTAGATACGACCAGTCTCTGCTCTCTCTTTCAGAAGATTTAGAATAAGTTCTTGAGCCTTGATAGTTTTCTTCGGAATAGATCCATCAGATTCATAAGTTTTATACAAATCATCAAACTTATCAGTGCCGAAAGCATCGTACAAACCTGGGACATCGTGGGGACTAAATAGCGTGATGTCTCCATCTTGGATGAATCTTTCATAGAAAATCTTTGAGAGTTGGATCGAATAATCAAGTTTTCTCACTCGATTATCTTCTGTTCCTTTATTGTTCTTAAGAACAATAATATCTTCTATTTCTTGGTGCCAGATAGGAAAGTGAACTGTAGCAGAACCACCTCTGATGCCGTTTTGTGTACAGCATCGTACAGTTGATTCAAACTTTTTAAGGAAGGGGACAACACCTGTGTGTTGTACCTCTCCGCCTCTGATTTTAGCGTTGATGCCACGGATTCTGCCTGCATTAATGCCGATACCAGCCCTCTGTGCGACGTACCTACCAATAGCCATATCGCTGCTAAAGATACTATCGAGGGAGTCATCAACATCAACGAGAACACAAGATGCAAATTGACGGAGTGGTGTCCGAACTCCCGCCATGATTGGTGTTGGGATGTTGATTCTGTGTTTTGAGATTGCATCGTAGTACCTCTTTACATAAGAGAGTCTTTTTTCTTTGGGATACCCTGCAAAAATTGTCAGAGCAATCATCATATACATAAACTGTGGTGTTTCGTACACCTTTCCAGAAGATCGATCTTGAACAAGATACTTATCTACTACTTGACGAAGACCTGCATAAGTAAAAAGCATATCACGGTCGTGATCGATCCAGTTATTAACCTTTTCAATTTCTTCAGAGGAATATTTAGTAAAGATTTCTGCATCATATACTTGCTTACTAACACATTGTTGAATGTGGTTTTTAAGATGTGGGAAATCCCACATCTTTCCAAAAAGTTGTTTACGAAGAGAGAATAGAAGAAGTCTTGCTGCAACGTATTGATAGTTTGGACTATCAAGATCAATTAAATCAGATGCAGATTTAATTAAAATTTCTTGAATTTCTTTGGTTGTAATACCATCATAAAATTGAATACCAGATTGCATCTCTACCTGAGAAGCAGACACTCCTGCAAGATCTTTGCAAGCTTCTTCAACCATAAAATGCATCTTATCCAAGTCGAGAGGTTCAATCTTTCCACCTCTCTTAAGAACCTTATTCTCTTTGCTCATACTCTTTTCCATCCCATAAGTTTTGCCTTTGCCTGTAGTCCCATAAAAGTATTTTCCTTTAAAATTTTTTGCACATCAACACCTTCAATAATCATATCATTTATATCTTTATATTTCAAGTCTTGAGGCCATATAACAATTGGAAATTTATTGTCAATTACCTTTTCCATTCTGTCTACAATTTGTTTATTTCTTTTTTCATTATCATAAACAAAAATAAATTCAGTTCCTATATAAGACTTAAAAAATTTATAATCAACATCAGAACCAACCATCGCAATAGCATTTTCTATAAACATACTATCAAATGGACCTTCAACAATGTAAACTTTTTTATTTAAGTCTACATTATTTAATCCAAAAATTTTTGGTTGGTTTTCATCTAACACAATCGTAATATATTTAACCTTTGAAGATTTTTTAAGACTACGACCTTGATATCCAAAAATTTCATTATCTTTAATTAAAGGAATAATAATTCTAGGTTCATCATTATCAGTATTTTTAAAAGTAAACTTTTGAGTATTTGTCCACTCTTTAAAATTATCACAATAATACAATTCCTTTAGAAATTTATCTGGAATTTTTCTACCTTTAATATACTTAAATGCTAAGTGTTCAGGATCTAAATCTTTTATCCTGGGTAGATCAAAATGTTTTTTTGCGAAAGATGGTTTCTTAAAATTAAACTCAGGTTCTGGAGTATTAGACTTTTTGCCAGTTATACCCTTCTTATACCTTTCCATTACATATTGATCATACATAATTGGATCAAGATCTTTTAGAAAATTTGTAAAAGATCTTGAATATCCACAATTATGACACTTAAAGTTATAGTCATTTTTTACAACATAAAGATAACCTCTAGTTTTGTTTTTATATTTTTGACTATCACCACAGTATGGACACCTAAAAGTGTAAAGACCGGATTTAAGTCTTTTATACTTATCTAATCTACTAGATACGAGTGAAATAAATTTTTCATCAATCAAACTCATAAATTATACTACTCTAGAGTTTTATTCTACCAAATAAAGCTATCACCTGTCAAGATTTATTTGGAAAACTCTTTATTTTCATTTATAGATTCCATAATAACCATTTTATTTGGGTTCCACATTCCAGATGCTAAAGATGAAAATGCTGCAACTAGAACAGTCAATACAGCTCCACATCCAATAGTCATCCACTTTATTCTAGAAACATCTTCACATTTTGCATTTAAAATTGCAATTTCATCTTGTAGATCTGATTCAATATCATCAATCTTATCAACTATTCTCAAATCTCTAGCATCACTTTCATTTTTCAGTTCTTGTATCATTTTAATTAATATATCATTTGCTTTCATAGCTTGCTCAATTCTTTCTTCATGAACTGCAAGCATTTTTCCAACATTAACATTAACTTCACTTAACTTTCCAATAGCGTCATCAATTTTGTTTACTACATTTACGAAATCTGCAAACTTTTGCTCTAGTACAGCAAGTTTAACTGATTCGTCCTTTTCCATTGGAGTTGTTTCGTAGGTATCTTAACCAAGGTCTTTGAGATTTTTTACGCTTTCTCAAATCTACTGGAGGATCATCTGGAGGTAGTCCAGCCATAGTACCTCCACTGGCAGTGACATTCTCTCTAATAATATTTAGAATCTTAATTAACTTTTTATTTTCCATTAGATTGAATTTAATATCTCTAAACACTTTTCATCAATTTCAATTTCATCTAAAAAAGATTTTGGATATTCAGGAATTCTATTTAAAAAATATAAAAAAGTTTTTATAGACGACCATAGTTCCTTTTCAAGTTTATAAAAAAGTAAAGGAGCTGCTGCATCGTGAAATATATTAAACACAATGATAAAATGATTTACTAAAAGTTCAACTTTAAGTTCTCCGCTTTTAACATATTTTCTAAGAAGTTTTTTAATATATTTGAATCGATTCAAATCCTCAAAGAAATCTTCTTTAGTTATTGCTTGAGGATTATCGTAATACTTAATTGCAAATAATATGTAATTATCTTCATTCAACTCGTCAAATTTCATATCAAGCAGTAATTGTTAGTGTTGTTGCTCCGATGCCTACTCCTGCAGTTGTTCCTGCTCCGGCAATATTTTTAACTAATCCAGAAATTGTTTTTGTTACTGCAGATCCTCCAGAGAAATCTGTAATAGTTCCAACTACTGATGTAGAGTCATTAATGGTCAATACTGTTCCAATTCCAGATGGGGCAGTAAATGTAAATGCAACTCTGTTTGTAATTTGACCATTAAAAGTCAATACTGTTTGTCCGATACCAGGAACATTAACTTGAACTTCTGATCCAGTAGAAGCAGCAGTACCAACAACTTCTGTTCCGTCATCAGCATTAATTAAAATAGTTGCTCCAGCACCACAATAAACTGCCTCATTCCAAACAACGTGAACATATCCAGTTCCACCAGCTGAAATTCCAGTTGTGCCACCAGCTGCAACACTAATTGGAGATGCAAAATTAGGATCCTCAAAGAACACTGCAATAGGAGTAGCAAGACCTAAACCAGTTGTACTTGTACCTGCACCAGCTGTGTTTAGTCCAGCAACAGATACTAAAATTTCGTCATTATATCTTGAAGTTAATCCCGAGTGATGGGAATCTTTATAATGTCTGAATACCCAACCACGATTATCTGCAAAGCAGTCATAAGGACTTGCAGTCCTATCAGTCGCTTCAAATAAAGAACTATCAGAAGAATAATTTCCTAAGTATTTTGGAATAGCAAAATTATTATCTGATGTTTCCGAATTTGTTGAAATTCCCCAAAGTGCCATTTGATTTTCCTTAATTTTCCTAAATTTATTTATAAAAATGGGGGAATGAGATTCCCCCAATAGTTTATTTAATATTAACTAATTTTTTTAAAAAAGTATTTATAATTTGATATATTGAATTTTGTTTTATTCTTTTATTATTTCCAACCCATTCTGAAATTGCAAATAGAAAAGCAAAAAATATTGCTGCTCCATGTGCATACAAAATGCAAGTTAATGCGGAACTCACTGTTCTACTGAATCAGTTTTAAGAAGAGCTTTTCTTACTGTTTCGGCAAGAAGATTATCAATATCATTATCAGTAGTTTCAACATAACGATCCAAAAGATCACATACTAATTCTTTTACTTGTCTTGATGTCAAGAAAGCAATAATAACTGGTTTAAAAACTTTGATTAGATTAGCCATTTATACCCCTTAAAGTAAATTTAACATTGGGTTTCCCTGAATTATTTATTCGTATTGAGAATCAAAAATATCAACAATTTCACTTAAAGTATATTCCGAGATATCATAACCTTCATCAACAACATTATCTACCCAAGAACAAAATTCTTCAGAGAATTTTTTCTCAGCATCTCTGAATTCTTTTGGTGACTCATAACCTGTTTTTTTAGATCCATATTTGATTGAAGATCCTCTACCTAAAGACTTTCTCTTAGAAGATTGCTTTTTAATATCAATTCTTTCTTCAATATTTTCTTCATTCATTTCTGGACTTATTTTCACTTTATTTCTCTTTCCAGATGGCATAACATCTATTATTTTTTCTTTTTTTTCTTTTTTCTTGCCACCCATCTGATCTTCACCTTTAGCACCGGCAATAACATCGCCTCTAGTTACCTTATCATATGGAGGATAATTATTGGCAAGATTACCATCATTCTTTTTCTCTTCAAGTGAAATATATGGATCTTCAATTACAAAATTGGATTCTCTAATTTCTTTAAATGAATTAGACCAAGGATTAGACATTTACTTACTTACAGATTCCTTTTTTTATTTATGCTTTACATTCACAAACATCTTTTATCCAAGACTTAAACATAAGACCATCTTCAGTCACACAAATTAAATGATTTGCTCCAGAACGAATTATTTCTCCTCTAAGTCCAGTATTACAATTTTCTATAATTGTTCCTACTTTAAATATTTTTCCTAAAATATAATTTTCTCTTAAATTTTTCCAATTCAACTCTGGAGAAATTTCCCATTTATAGGATTCTTCTGAACTCATTGACTTCCTTAAATCATCATATAAACTTTTCATCATATTTTTATCTATACCTTCTGGCATTGTTCTCATAAAAATTTCAGCATCACCACTAAGTGCAGCTTCTCTTGCTATAGATGATTGAGACTCAGATTCCTTTGTTCCAGATGAAATTACACTCATACTTTGATATTGATATTTTTCACCATTAGCTTTTGCAGTCAAACTTTCAATCTCTGCTACTCTTTCGTCACCAGCAACAATGTTTATAGAAGTATAACCTTTCTGATTTAAAAAAGTTAATACATCAAAAATAGTTTTAAAGTTATCATCATCCATAATAACTTCAGCATATTCTGGGAACATTTCCCTCATATATGCAATCTTCAATTCAGGATCTAATGGATTTCTCTTTCCGTCTTGGGTTCTACTTGGGAAGATGTAGAATTCTCCACCAGAAGAAACCTTTTCCAAAGTTTTGAAAAGTTTTAAATGATCTTTAGATGGTGGATTAAACTTACCAAAAGCAATACTTACAGTATCTTGACTTTGTGGAGTTTGAGTCCTTCTAGGTGATTCTACTTCTTTTGATCTTGCTGCAATATCTTTTAATTTTTTAGATACTTCTGACTGTCCTGACTTTGTTCTAGATGATCCACCTCTAGTGGACATATATTTTGATGAGGTTTCAGATTTTCTATCTACTTCATCTTTAGATTTCTTTTCAGATTTATTACCACTAAAAATTTTAAGTTGTCCTTTAACAGTCTTAGCGACTAAGTTTCCTTGGCGGTCATACCAATCTCCGTGACCATTTCCCATCAACCCCAATCGTTTTGCCTGAGTTGATGCTGAAGTTTCTAATGCTTCGGATAAAAAATCTAAAAATCTTTTCATTTATTAATTTCTGTGTAAATAAGGTCTTGGTTTTTTCTTATATAACTGAGACCTGCTTTTTTTAGATGTAAATATTTATCTTTATTATCCTTTGGATTTTTATTATGATCCACAAATGATATAAAAAATTTAGAGAAATTTTCAATAGATCTTTTCTTTATCTGCTTTACTCTAACAGATTTTTTATATATTTTAATTAATTCTGAAAATAGTTCTTTCATATTACATAAGGGTTTTTGTCAAGGTCTTCGTTAGAACCTGATATATTTCTAATATAAAGTCCATAAGAAAAATTATATCTACCACTTCCTTTTGGTTGAACTCTAACTCTAATTAAAGTTTCTTGTGGTAAAAATAAAGGAATTTTATTTGATATATTTAAAGGATCTTCTTTACCAAACCAATATAATCCTTTTTTAGAAATTTGTATATAATTTGACCCTTTACTAGTATAATAATCAATTATATCACTTTTAGAACATTTTACTTTAATTTCACTTAGATTCTCTGAATCTTCTTTACCTCTCTTACTTCTAGGTTTTGAAAGAATAGGTCTTGCTGGTGATGGATTACTTTCTTCCAAATAAAAAGGATAATAATTACTGTTATCTTTATACCATTTCTTATTAACTAAATCTGTAAGTCTATATTTTCTTGCAACATTTCTCATAATTTCTTTTGAAGTATCTTCATCATCTTCTTCATCATTTTCATTCAAAATCCAGGGTTTTACAGATTTTGAATGATCAAACTTTAAAGTTCCAGATCCAAATGCAGCAGAAGATGAAAGTTTAACTTCTATTCCAGATTCACCATAACTATTATATACTGTAATATCCTGACCAGGAATTTGTTCAACTCTAGTAATATAATCAGGAATTTTACCACTTTTTTTCAGATCTCTGAATAATGCTCTTTCATATATCTGACCTTTATTTAAAGCCATAAAAAAATCTCGTTTCTTATATTTAGAAACGAGATTTAAAAATCACCTATCGTCTTCAGATCTATGTTCGCTATAATAAACATCGAAACTTCCACCAGGATATCTCTTCATAAGTTTATCAACATTACCAGAAACAACTTCATCTAAAGATACTTCAAGAGCAATACAAGCTTGAGCAACGTACCACATTACGTCTCCAAGTTCGATGATAAGATGATCTTTATTATCTTTGTTCCAGGGCTTTCCTTGGAAAATCATCTTCTTTACGATCTCCAGGAATTCACCTGCTTCTGCATTGATACCAACTCCAGAAGTCAAAAGACGTTCAATATTTGCTCCTTTCTGATCAAGTTCTACCATACGATCAGAAAGTGCTACAAAATCTTTTGATGCATCTGAAGTGACAGCATCTACAAATTCGGTATACTTATCGAAATTAATTTTTTTACTCATGTGAATTTAAAACCAGAAAATTTGTTTTGTTTTTTATCCTCTTCAGGATCATACTCTTCTTCTTTACCAGAGTCAAGTATATCTTCTTGTGCAGATTGCTCGCAATCATACAATCTCATTTTTGCTCGATCAATACCAACAATGAATCTCTTATTCATAGTTGGATCATTATAACGATTTTTAAGTTGCTTGACCATAATCTGACCAAGGTTTTCAAGTTCCTCAGTAGAAATAAGTGCAAACATAAGATCAGCAGTAGCAGGGAGACCAAAGGACTCACTAGTGTCAGTAATGTCAACGTCAGAGCTACTATTATGTGTGAGGATGCCATTCGCATAAAACAAATGATTTCCAGACACTTCAATATCTACAAGTTCTCTTTCATCAAGTTCTTCAATTTTTATAATTTTTTTCAATAACATTTTCAATTCAAAATAGCATAACGAAGTTTATAAAAAGCAACTAATTGAGGATAAGTTTCAGTATAATTTGTACTTCCGTGTTTCTTTTCAACAACTAATGTTTCTGTTCTAGCAGGAGTATAAGAAACCTCATAAAGAAACACCATCTTGTTATTTTCTTTGAGTTCCTTCATAAACTTCACAATCTCATCAAAGTTCCCACCCTCAACTTTATAAGTTTTTGCTTCAACACTCTTTCGGTTATAAAGAGCAGTTGGTCCCAAAAGAAATCCATCAATATAATCTTTGATTTGATTTACACAATCAATCGTATTCTCTTTTAGATTTTCTGGTTCCTCTTCTTTAAAAAGTTCATAATTCTTTTTCATAGAGGAAAGTGAATTCTCTAACCACTCATCAAAATCAAAAGTGATACAATAGTTTTCTTCTGGGATTTCTTCATCTTCCCATTCAAACTTTTTGTTTTCTCCAAACTCTTGGATTTTATTGAAATGAGACACTAATGCATTATGAGTGTCTTCACCCGTAATCGCAAGATTTTCGTTGTATTCATAAGTTTTAGTCATTTTTTAATCCTCCCACAAACAAATCCTTTTTCAGTATAATTTTCATAATCCCAAATATTAACACATAAACATTCTACCACATTATTAATCCAAATAACACCTTTTCCACTTTCCCAACCATTCAATAAGTAAAGATTAATTTCTTCTTTTTTGATAAATTTTCTTTCTTTTAAATCTTTTTTATGTATCCAAGTTCTACCAGAAGAACATTCTGCTATTTTATTTTTATGTTCCTCTGTAAGTTTTTTCCCTCTTTTACTTTCTGCGATTTTGTTTTTAGTTTCTTGTGAGTGATTTGTATTGAACTTTTTATAAACACCAAGAGAGTATCTATGTTTTTTAGTTTTTCTCATTTTTTCTTTTGATTGTGTAGAAAAACTTATTCCATAGTTCCAAGCTCTACCATTTTTAATATTTTCTTCTATTATTTCTTGATTTGCTCCGTGATAGTGTTTTTCATAATTACAAGTTTCATATCTTATATTATATCCACATCCATCCATATAATGTGATTTGTATTTGCGGATATAATAATCTTCTTTCATTCTTACTTCACTTTCATCAACCTCTTCTATCACTTCAATAGTAAAGTTTCTCTTACCATATTCAATAATAGCATCAGACAGAAGTTTATTTCCTTCGTGCCTTCCAAGAGTAATATGTTCTTGTAATCTTCTATCCAATTCATTTTTAGTCAATCCAACATAATACATATGTGGATTGACTGCTGTGTTGGTAATTAGATAAATCTTTACTTTCATATCAGTAAGTTATACTACTATTATTTATAAGAAGTAAAACTTACACATACTATTCCTTTACATAAAGACACATACCTTCTTTCAAACCCCCTTTGATATTCACTTCACCATTTTGAGTTGGGAACAAGTGTTCTTCACTACAAATGATTTCTTTACCATCTTCCAAAGTAATCTTATAAGATTTCTTTTTAGATTTTGGAAAGACATTTAGAACTTCATTATAACCAGTATTGGAAAGCACCAAATCTCCAACTTGAATATTTGAAAGTTCTTTCATACCTTGCGGTGTTTGAACTTGTGTTTTCAAATCCAAGCAATAACCAGAACGAGTAGTTTGAGTTGCACTTACAATTGGAACATTAGTTTCTACAGCAAGTCCACGAAGTTCTTCAGCAATAGCTTTAACATAAGAATATGAATTTACTGAGAAATTTGACTTATATCTACTAGAA
>Ga0196901_1000537_pt1 | contig 19639 bp, 30 predicted proteins | sample CB_VirMetaG_FD_169099 | JGI IMG/M metagenome (GOLD analysis project Ga0196901, IMG submission 169099) | Freshwater to marine saline gradient viral communities from Chesapeake Bay - CB_1504_1 Viral MetaG (v3) (version 3) | ecosystem: Environmental > Aquatic > Marine > Coastal | place: USA... | reverse complement strand
AATGGCATTTAATAACATCATGCAATTGGCTACGGCTAATATTACCAAACACCTACAGCCTAATCCCAGTGTAGTTGAATGGGGCAATCAACGTTTCCGTTATACAGAAAGTTGGACAGAAAAATGTGGCCAGCATGCGGGTAAAACAATACGCAAGCCAGTTAATTATGTCTGGGAATATTTTGAGGATCTAGGATACAGCGATTACTTGGCTATAGACATCAATACAGAGTTGCGTAGTGTGGCCATGGACCTGAACTTTATCCTTCGAGACAAATATAACTACACAACTGAATTTGATCTGGTAACAAACAACGGCACCGGAGAACATGTGTTTGATCAGAGAACGGTTTTTGAAAACATGCATAACCTCTGCAAGGTTGGCGGTATAATGCTGTGCGTATTGCCATTTAGTCCCTGGATCAATCATGCATTTTATAACTATCATCCAATACTGTTTAGGGACATTGCCGCAGCAAATAACTATGAGTGGAAGTTACTCTGGCTGGCACAAAACACCGGTAAGTATGTAGAAATGCCAACAATGTTAGATAGTTGGGCATGGTATGAACAAAAGAAACCAAGACGTCCAGTGAGTGAATTAGAACGTGCCTATGAAGAATTATATCAACAAGATTCACAAGCACAAAATATAAGTATTGTTGTGGCTTATAAAAAAACCTCCAATAAGCCTTTCCAAATACCCATGCAGGGTCGTTATGTCAATGATGTGGTTGCAGAGTTAAAAACTGAATACAGTGATAGCAATGTAGACACTAGGCAAGAGAATCATACAGGTGCTAACTACTAATGTTAAAAACTAATTCTGATGTTTGTTACGAAATCTATAAAAAAGCAAAACCTTTTATTAAAAATTTTAATAATGCTATAGATGTTGGATGCCGAGATGGAGATTTTACCAAACATATTATAAAAGATTTTTCCATGTGTTATTCATATGATTATCGTCCTCGAGGACCAATGTATACTTTATTAAATAATAATGGATTAAAAATAAAATATTTTAATGTTGGGCTAAGTGACAAAGCTGAGAAAGTTACTGCCTGGGGTGGTGTTATTACTGACCATAGGAATGATAGTAATATCAGTAAAAGAAAAACTGTAGATCTGTCCACATTAGATAGTTATAACATAACAGATGTTGGACTTATAAAAATTGATGTCGAGGGACACGAATTAAAAGTTATAAAAGGTGGATTAGAAACAATTAATATATGTCAGCCTGTAATAATTATTGAGCAAAATAATCAAGTTGAAAAATTTAACAAAGGTTTGCAATATGATGCGTTAAATTTTTTAAAAACATTAGACTATGATGTAGTCGATAAATACCAAAATGATTTTATTTTAAAAAAGAAATAATGTTTATAACAACTAATCAACAACTGGGATTTATACATATACCAAAGTGTGGCGGAACCAGTATTTTTGCTGCATTCAGAGGAGGACATCCTAAAGGTCCAAATTTGAAAAATGAACAAGATCCATGGTCACCGTGGCCTATATTAAAAACCCACTCTTCTTTTAAGGAATTTCAAAAACAAAAAAAGAAAACTGATCCTGCTATTTGGTTTACAGTAGTACGTCATCCTTGCCAACGATATCATACATGGTATTACTTTCAACTAGCCCGGGACAAAAAAAAATTAAATGGAGAACTGCCCTTTAAAGAACTGTCAAAAAAACAAATTGTTGATAGAATTACTACTTTTGAAAAATACGGACTCAAAGGAACTTTTAAATACTTAGACAGTATACAAAATATCGAATCTGTAAAGGTTTCTCGAGCATGTAATTGGTTAATGTATGATTGGATCGACGGCTGTAACAATATAGAAATCTTTAAATTAGAAGAAATAGAAAAACTATATAGTTGGTTAAATGGTATAGGATGTACAGTGCCATATAGCCATGTTAAACAAACACCTAGGACAACATCGTGGCAGGATGATTTTGATGACGAACTTACAGAACTTGTTTATCAGAGATATAAGCGAGATTTCTTGGAATTCGATTATAAGTTATAACAAAAATGAATAGACTATTTATAAGTCGTAAAGATACTAGCAACGCTGGAGATCTCTCCAGTTGTCCTATACATTATTTTCCTAATTTTGCCGGCAGCGATTGGATAGATATACTTTATCTTGAAACAGTTGACCTATCTAAATATGATCAAATTATAGTAGGTGGAGGCGGTCTACTGGGTAATGATAATTTTATAAAATCAATAAAACTTCTCGAACCGTATGCTGAAAAAACGTTTTTTTGGGGAACAGGAATAAATTCTAAAATTGATAATCCAAAAAAATTAACAAAAAAAGATATTCATATTTTAAAACTTAACTCTTGCCTTGATTATAAATTAGATATGTTTAAAAAAGAAAATATTGGTATTAGAGATTCTAGTAAAAATCATAAAATAGATTTTTTCCATGTTCCGTGCAGCAGTTGTCTTCACAAAATTTTTGATAAGGATTATGAAATAGAAAGAGAATTTTTATTAATAAGCCATCCTAAAATTTCAAGCATTTTAAATCCAGAGAAAAAAGGCGGAAAGTTTTATGCAGATAAAAAAAGAATATTTACAACAGCAATGGATATAGAAGAAACAGTTACTGAAATTAAAAAATCTAAATATATTATTTCGCAAAGTTACCACGGTATATATTGGAGTATGTTGTCTAATAGACAGGTGATATGTATAAATCCATGGACTAATAAGTTTTTGTTTTTTGGGCAACCTGTGGAGTATACAACAAAATATCTAATAGAACACCACTATAACTTTTTAACAGGGTTGTCGACAAATACTTTTCGAAATACAGTGCCTATTAGATTTGATTTATTGCCTTTATATCCAAATTGGTTAGAATATTGCAGAAAGCAAAACCTTATTTTTTATAATAACCGAGTAATGAAACATGAATAAATCAGTTTGGTATGAACGTAATTTTTTTGTTAAAGATTTTATACCTAATAATATTTCTTTGATAGATTTTGGCTGTGGACAAAAAGAAATTTTAGATTTTGTTACACCCAGTGAATACCTAGGAATAGACATACACGAAGATGCGGATATACAGCATGATTTAAATAAACCACTTTTATTAGACAAAAAATATGATCTTGGATTGTGGTTAGGAGTTTTAGAATATTTAGATGATCCTAAAGGAAGTTTAATAAATCAGGTAAATTGTGCACAGAGATTTTTAATATTAACTTTAAACGTGGAGAAAAAAACACATCACGGATGGAAGCATGCGTTTACCTATAAAAGTATTGATAGATTATTAACAACAATTTTTATAAGCGTGGAACATCATTTTTATAACAAGTATACATTGTCAATATGCAGGTAATAGCTTTTAAAGAACAATTAGATCCTAATTATTTTCCATTAACTTTTGAAGATAAAGATTGGCATGTAATAACCTTTGATAAAAGATATGATTATTCTCCTGACGTATACTTTCAAATTAACGTTAATAAACCCAACAGTAAATTTAAAAATATATATGAATATATAGATGCTTCAAATAAACCAAAATTAGTTTGCGAGAGTACTCCTTTTAGACGTAACGCTTATATGGGACACAGCGACAATTGGTATTATAGGATTGGTTGGAATCATTTTTTACGTTGTGGAATATTTAATAATAAAGACAGCGATAATAAAAGATGGGATCAAATTAGTAAACAACAAGATTTAAAAATTCTTCCATGGAGAAATGAAGGTGACTATATACTAATTGTGCTACAAAAAAGTGGCGATAGTACTTTGAACACACTTTATAAAAATTATAAATCTTATAACCATTGGCTACGAGAAACAATTAAAAAAATTCGTTTGTATACCAATGAAAAAATTGTAGTGCGTCCTCATCTAGGAACCAGTGAAAAAGTATATAAAAATTTAATATCTCTGGGAGAAAAAGTATTTTTAAGTAATAAATGGAAATCAAGGCCCAGCATATTTGAAGGCGGCCGTAGTTTACAAGAGGAACTTGATTGTGCTAGAATTGTGGTTGGTTACAATAGTAATGCTCTAGTAGAAGCAGCGTGCGATGGGATACCTGTTGTAGCGTTAGATGAATATGCTGTTACTTATCCTATTAGTATTGCTATGGATAAAATTAATAGTCCTAATTTTCCTAACAGAACACAATGGTTGTATGATTTAAGCTATTGTTGTTGGACCATAAAAGAAATTAGACAAGGGCTAGCCTGGAATAATTTAAAAATCTGTTATGGGATAAAATGACCACACTTTTATATTACAATAATCAAAATAGTGAAAGCAAGTGTAATTGGCTAATGAATAGTCTGGCACAAGGTTGGCCTAATTGTAGCCCTGCTGACAGGAGTTTATATACCCAACAGCCGGGTCATTTTTGGGGATTTATTGAGAATAATTGGATTATTATCAAACAACATAAAGAAAATAATATTGATTGGTGGTTTTGGGATATGCCCTACTGGGGACGGTGGAACGGACTTAAAGAAGCCCTGGCGCCAGACCAAAAGTTTTATTGGCGAGTCAGCAAAAACTGTATACACGAAACTAAGATAAAATCTAGGCCTGATGATAGATTTAGAGAATGGAATTTGAATATCAAACCATGGCGCAATAGTGGCAGTGAAATATTGGTTTGCCCTAGTAGCGATACCATGACAAGATGGTGTACTGGGCTAGGAGAAAAAGAATGGACAGAAAAAACAATTCAGGAAATCAAAAAATATACAAATAGACCTATTAGGGTAAGATATAAGCCAAGAACAGCAAAAACCAGTGGGCCGGCAGCGGCACAACTTGCTGGTTTAAAAAGTTTTCAGGAGGATATAGCAGATGCCTGGGCTGTTGTTACTAGTGTTAGTATGTGTGCCGTGGAAGCAATAAGTCATGGTGTGCCTGTTTTTTGCAACCCTTTAAGTTTTGCTGCACCTATATCCGGAACAAATATAAGTAACATAGAACATCCTCTACGTATCGATAGACAGGCATGGTTTAATCATTTAGCTTACTGCCAGTTTACCGAGATAGAAATAAAAAATAAAACAGCATTTGAAATTTTAAACCAATGAGAAAAAAAATAATTATTGCTTATACAACTGATAGGTTACGTACGACTAAAATAGTCAAAGATTTTGTAAATGGCATAAATTCAGCTGATACAGAATATCAAGCAAAAATTAGGAGCATCAAAGATTTCCTATCCATGGGTCACTTACCTGGAATAGATGCTGTTGCTTGCCTAGGAATTCTTAGAGGCACAGGACTTGCTTTACAAAGTGCCGCTAGAAATAATATCGATAGATTTTATTTAGACCATAGTTATTTTGACAGTGGTTACGATGGTCAGGGCTGGATGCGTATTTGTAAAAATTCACATACCATGAACTATGTAAATCAAAGCAACGGACAACGATGGGATAATTATTTTTCTGAAAAATACAAATTAGAACCATGGAAAAATAGATCACAGCGTGGAGATAATATATTAATATTACCGCCAACTAATGCCGTTCAGTGGTATTTTAATGCTTATACATGGTTGAATGATTTATTACTAGAATTGGAAAAATTTGTCCCCTCAAATTTAATAGTGGTTAGGAAAAAGCCCAACGAACCAATTGTAGATAAACTAGGAAATCTGATTAGGTTAGAACCAAATGTATCTAACAATAGTCTTATTGATGATTTAAATTCAGCAAATGTTGTTATAACTTATAATAGTATGAGTGCGCTTGAAGCGAGCCTTAAGGGTATACCAATAATTACTAATAAACATAATTGTTGTTATCCAATAAGTTTTACTTTGAATAATTTAATGGAGGATATGAATAATCCATTGTTTGACATTGAACCTAATAGATTAGATTTGTGTAAATGGTTAAGTAATTGTCAGTTTAGTAGAGAAGAAATATCCAATGGAACGGCGTGGAAATTGCTCTTAGAAACACAATGAGTTATATTGACACAATACGGCAATTTTTTCCAAACAGTGTTATTGTAGATGCTGCTCTTAAGTATCCTCGCAGTCACGAAGGCTGGGAAGTATACATGCCTGGAAAAGATTTTTGTAGATTTGAAGAAGATGATTTTTATCTTGTTTTAAATTTACAAGACATGCTTACTCAAGGGGATACATTTCCTAGAGAACTTAAAATTATTGAAAACTTTTATAAAGACTGGGCAGATATGAGCAGAATAATTGTTAGTGTTTGGCCATTGCGGGTCGCTGATGACTGGCCAGAAACAAGTTTTAATCTTGTTGAATTTAGTACCTTTTTATATGAACACTGGCAAACATATAAAAATCACGAGGAAACCCTACGTAATACTTTTAGTTGGGAAAATCGTAGAGTTGAAGACAAATTTGTTTGTATGAACAGGATACCAAAACCACATCGGAAAATTACTTATAGCAAACTCAAAGATTTTTCAAATAGTAATTGCAGCCTGCAAGGACAGCGCATACAACTTAAATATCCAGGTAAAAGTTTTGAAGAGTATAACAGTACCTATGATAATCTTAATAATCTAATTAGTGTAGCAGAAAATTTTAATACCAGCATGTTTAGTGTAATAACAGAAAGTCAATTTGTAGAAAAGTACGGAATTATAACTGAAAAAACACTTAACGCTATAGTTGCTGGTCATCCTTTCCTAGTTGTAGGACATTCTGGTTGCCTAGATGACATTAAAAGTCTAGGTTTTAAAACCTATGATGGCTTGTTCAACGAAGAATATCAATACGAAAAAAATACAAATCGAATTGATGAAATGATATTTTCAAACCTGGAATTTTTTGAGGGAGATTTAAACATAGAAAAGTTTGAATCATCATTGAATCTTGTTCAGGATATAATTGAACACAATAGGAATTATTTTTTTGAAGGGTTTGGCTTGGCTCATCTATCGTGGCTGAGATCTCAGCTTCTTAACATCTGGCATTAAATTTTATGCTGTAAACCAAATTCGGTGTCATAGGGATCTGGTATACCATGGAATACAACTATACTACAATCGCCGGGTAATATCCATTTTTGTTCTGGATTATGATAAAAATTTTCTCGAGCTGGCCAACGCTGATGTTCATCAAGCCCGGTTCCACTTTTAATTAAACCTCCACGAAATATTTCCCATTTAAAACTCATGGCCCATGTATCAGGCCACCATTTTAAATCTGTTCTATCCTTGAAAAAATTTGTGATGTAATCTTGGTCGCCATGGAATTTACGCATGATTTTTTCTGAATTAGCAATAAAGTTTTCATATAAATCATAGTAGTTTGGAGCATGCCATCTCATTATACTACTGTTACTCACGTGATAATCTTTGATCCACTTCCTATTAAAATCTTGGCATATACAAAATTTTTCTATTTCATAGTTTAAAAACTTATCAACGTTACCAATTATAACAGTATCAAGATCTAGATAAAAAACCGTTCTTGAAAAGTTTTGTCTGTTAAACAATTCAATTTTATGCCACCACAGTTTATTGGTAGACAATTTTTGAACCGGTATAATTCTACATTCGATGGTTTTGTAAAAAGTATTAGTGGGATCATCCGTTAATACATTAAAAGTGTAAGGCAGTGTAACATTGCGTTTTACGGCCTGGTACAACTGCCCTACATAAAGGTCTGGGGTATAACGGTCCCCAACACAAACGCAGGCTATATCAATCATTTTCCATTAGTGTTTGTTTAGGTTTGGAACTATGGCCCACTGTTTCGCGTTCAATATCATTGTGGTTGAATTCTGCCCAGTAAAGTTCGAACGCAACTGTGTCTTCAAGTGCTTCAAATTGATGATATTCACCGGGCCTTATCTGTGTAAAATCACCGGGACCTAGTAGGGTTTCATCCACTAAATCGTAGTCGTTTTTCCAAGCCCTTATAAGTAGTTTGCCACTTTCAACAAAGAAACCATTCCACTTATACTTGTGTTTATGCTTACTACAAACACCGCCTTTGTGTGTTTCAATTCTATGGAATTCTAGTACACCATTGGCATGAATAAGCTCAGTGATGCCCCATATTTTACCTGATTTCATTACATTCCGTTCTTTTTCTCTTGTATTTCAGCACGGCGTGCTTTTGCTAGCTTGCCTAGTTCTCCTAGCGCCTTGCGAGCACGAGAAGCAGCCGCCTTTACACCTTTTTCTTCAAAAGCAGCATGTTCTTTAAGATAGGCTTCAAAATTTGCGACGATATTATCGTGATGTGACATATTAATTTTCCTTTCTAATTATGTCTTCTTCAACACAGCGTTGACCAAACTGTATTTCGATTATTTTTAATGGATTGTTTGTTTCGTTGGCCAGCATATGCCATTGCTGTTTACTTATAAACAAAGATTGATGCTGGGTAAATTTTCCTAGTAAATCAACGTCTGTGCTTGAATTTAATGTATAAACTGTAGCGGTTCCTTCAGCTATAAACCAATGTTCACTGCGGTCATTGTGTTTTTGCATGCTCAGAGTTTTACCCGGATTAACTGTAAGTTCTTTTACTTTTGTATGGGAATCAACTTCGTGTATTACACGATAATATCCCCAGGTCCTTTCCGTTTTTGGAGCACGCCATTCTTCTAATATCCAGCTGCTACTGTTTGCTTTATCATCACCACCAACACCAAATTTAAACTTTACAGGACTTGCTCCACTGTATACAATATATTCTGGAATGTTTTCCCGGCCTCGATCTCCGCCATTGGCAAATATTACGGTATCCTGTGGTTTCTTATCTTTTAATATTTGAAATATTGCTTGGCATGCTGAATTGTCGTCGTCATTAAAATCAATCACTTGATCTACCAATGACATATTTTCTAATATGTATTTCCGTTCGTTAAAAGGCATAAAAGGCCTACCCTTTTTACGAGTTAGCCAAGCGTCGCTGTTTAGACCAACAACCAATTTATCACCTAACTCGCGGGCCGCCTTAAGGTATAAAATGTGTCCGCTGTGGATAGGATCAAATCCTCCGGTGGCTAGAACTATCCTCATTAAATTCCTTAAACTAAATATACGTATATTATAAGGTAGAATTTAGGCATGAACAATATTTATATAGGCTATGACAGCAGAGAAGATATTGCTTATCAGGTTTGCGAACATAGTATGCTTAAAAGAAGCATTATTAATGGAATTAATATAAAGCCCTTAAAACAAGATGAACTTAGAAAGAAAAAATTATACTGGCGAGATATAGATAAACGTGCTAGTACAGAGTTTACTATAACCAGATTTCTTGTTCCATACTTAAATGATTTCAAGGGGTGGGCAATATTCTGTGATTGCGATACTGTTTGGTTAACAGACCCTATAAAATTATTTGAGTTAGCTGATCCAGATAAGGCGGTAATGGTTGTTCAGCATGACTATCAGGTAAAACAAGGCAAAAAAATGGATGGTAAGTTACAGACTCCTTATCCGAGAAAAAATTGGAGCAGTGTAGTGCTATGGAATTGTGCTCACCCTAAAAATAGACAATTGGATTTGTCAGTGGTAAATTCAGCAACGCCAAAATATCTTCATCGGTTTGAGTGGTTGGATGACGAAGATATTGGAGAATTAGATATTAGTTGGAATTGGCTGGTTGGTTGGTATAAAGAACCTGAAAATGGTAAGCCAAAGGTTCTACACTACACAGAAGGCGGGCCAAACTTTAAGGAATACAGACACTGTGAATACAGTGAATTTTTCATAGATGAATTAGTTGATATGTTTAAAACACCAGAGCAATAACCACAAATAAAACAATAAGGATCATGACTAGCATAACTGTCCAGCCAATGAAACTTAATATTCCACTAACAAATCCTGGAAAAAATTGTAGAAGTAAAACAATTAAAATTGCCGCCAATAGAAATACGATCATTGCAATCTACCAAAATATCTATTAAGGGTAATAATAACACCTTGCCAGTAATTTTTACCCCACTCTGTGCCACAATTATTGTATGCTCGATAAGCATTATCAATTAATCTGGTATACTGGGCTTCATCTAGTTTACTTACCATTGTCGATGGTACCTTGTGTTGTATTGATCGCTTGTTTCAACGCGTCAGCAATAATTTTTAGTACCTCGGCACTGTTATCCTTTCTCTTATTGGTAATAACACAGGATACAGTAACTTCAGGTTGTAGTATAACCTGCTTGCGAGCCTCCATACAAGACTCCATGTTGTCAAAATAAGCATTACCCACTACAGTGCCAGCAACAGCAGTAACCATAAGAACGGTGTTCATTTTAGTCCTTCCTGAGTTTGCTCATGTGATGTAAAACTATTTCTCGTTCGATCAATCTACGTTGTGTAGCAATACGACCTTCTTTTTTTAAGAGGTCAATGCGTTTCAAACAAAGTTTAATTAATTTTTTGTCCATGATTTTGCGAGATTTTCTAAATCAACAAAGTTTGGGAAAACCTTGCTAGAAAAAGGTTGGTTAATAAGCCGGCCATCCGGACAAGTTACAGTATTAACAATCTTTGAATACTTTTCATTCTCATTCCACCAACCTTCGTACTTATAGCCCATCCTGCTAAATGTGTAGTAACTTAGCATTCTAAATCTCCATTTCCATTATTGACGTGTAACATTGTTATGAATGACATTAGCGCCATGTTGAACTTTTCCAACACCCACTCCCACCATTTCTGCAATGCCGCCAACTCCCCAGGTTGCCAACATTATGCCAACTACCACTCCAAATAAAAACTTGATCATCATTCAGTCTCTTCAGACTCTTCAAACTCGTTCCACTCGTCGTCGGTGGGATAGTAGTTTCCGTCCTTGTCAAACATTACGCAATCTCCATGTTCAGTTCGCGAACTGCATCAAAACCAAAACTCGCAACCATGTGGCGGACACCGTCAGCGTCCTCGACCACGTCACCAATGAAACTCCAGGTGTCCAGGTGTCATCGTTCATGACTTAACTCGATATTCCCACGCCCAAAATCCAACGTGAGTAACGGAAGGCTTATAATACTTTCTGATACGTTCGATCTTTTCGAGCCAAGCCCATGTTCCATTACCGACGTAATGCGGAACCCAGGCAAAGATCGTATGCCAATCGTTGAAATAAATCAGCTCTTTCTTTTTAATAGTCCAACGCATCTTAAAGCCTCTTGACCTTGGCAAAACATCCTTCCGCAAATGGTTGTTCAACACACACTTTGTGTTTTAAAGTGCCAATCATATCAACAAACGTAGAAATCATATCGTTCATACGATTTTTCATCTCAGCTGACTTATCAGCTTTTGGGACACAGAGAGTGCGAAGAGTAGAGTCTTGTTCCTTCACTTGAATTGCAGCAAGTTTACAAGACTCCATAGTCTCCATTGAAACTTGATATGGATCCATACCTACGATTCCGTAGACTATTAGCATTGCTTTAATCATCGACCAAATCCCACGTATACTACATTGTCAACTTGATAGGTAGGTACACCGTGCCTCTTGATTGAAAGCAGTGCATCTAGATAGCCTTGTTCAAATTGATTCTTAGGCGGTTCAATCATATAATCATAGATTGCATCGTCCACATTGAAGTTGTTTTTATCAAATTCTTGAATCGCTTCAATATAACCCTTTTGATATTTTTTCGTATGTTTGTCGTTCATCATGCATCTCCTACCGCATATTCGTCAAGAATCTGATGTTTCAGATAATCGAGTGTGTTTTCGTTGGCTTGATAAAGAATACCAACACCACCAGCCTTCGTCCAACGATCAATGTTTTCTGGTTTGTCATCGATAAGGATATTTGGAGTATCATCTTTATTGAGAGCATACTTCTCTTTACGAGCAGTGAAGATTGCTTCCTTTGGTTTATACCCCTGCTTCATCAACCATTGCTTTTTCCAGAAGCTGCAGTTGTCGTAGTCGCCGCGTAGAGGCGCTGATAGAATGCACCATTTACCATCTGTAACCTCATCGACAAAAGCGATTAGATCATCAGATGTCTTAAACTTTGGAAGACGACCAAAAAAGTCAGTACCCTGAAGAGCCATAATTGACTCCTCTTTGTTAGGAATATCCTTCCAGTGTTTTACACCGTGAGTTTTAGCCAATTCCGTAAAGAAGTCGGCAATCACACCATCCATGTCAACGTAAATTGTCATTTTGAAGGTACCACCGCTACGGCTCGCTTAACCACCGCATCAAAGTTTTCCAGAGTTTTGTACATCGTAGTCAGCTGATCATGGAGATCATAGGCACCAGAAGCTGTTGAGTCATTATCTAGAGCATTCAAGACATCGACTTTCTGGCGCAGCTGGTCGAGCATTCCAGCCATATTCCCTAACGTGTATTTCTTCATTTGATCGTTTGTCATTTCTTTCTCCTTAATCATCATATATACATCTTATTTTATTTTGATTAAAAAGTAAAGAAAAAAGTTTTGTTTATTTTCAACATCTTATTCGTAACCTGTTGAAAACATTAGATATTTTTTTTCAAAAAAGTTTTGTTTGTTTTCAATAGGTTATAGGGAGGAGGGTCTCGTGTTTCCGTAATGATACACTTTTACACCATTTTTGAGTGGCATTAGCCTCCAGGGGTCAACGACCGTAGATCCGGAAATAAATGGATAATCGTGAAAATGCTCTGGCCAACCCAGTAGATATGCAGATGGTTTCACTACAGGGGGAGCAGTTGTTCCGTATATTCCACTAGATAGCTGTTCCTTATCGTATGTGACGGAATATCCTAGTTTCTCGAGATAATATCCAACCAAGATAGATGGGCTACCTTCAAGTTGGTCTACTCCTGGCTTAAATCCAGCACCCAAAATTACACATGGTGTATCTTTCGAAATCCCAATCTTTTCAAAATATTTTGCCATGTTGTGTGCTTGCTCTTCACGAGCTTTCATGATTGCATCAAAAAGATCATACCCAAAATTATGCTTTTCAGCAAATGAGCGGAGAGCAATATTGTCGCGGGGATGACAACCACCACCATCACCAAGACCTGCCTTCATGTACTTTGGACCCATGATGCGATCGGTTGATCTTTTCAATGCATCAGTGACCTTGTCTACGTTCATATTACCAATTGCCATTGCGGCATCTTGAATCATATTGACAAGACATAGTTTAGCAGTGATGAATGTGTTATAGAAGATTTTCATCGATTCTACTTCTTCCCACGTACCAATCTCAATGCGAGTTTCTTTTTCAAGCATTGGCTGATAAAAGTCTGCAAGTAACTTTGCATCACCGGTCTCAGAACCATCTTCAGTTCCAATCATAATCATTTCTGGATTATGCATATCCCACTTCACTGTACCCTGAGCAATTAGGTATGGGTTATAAATGAAACGACCATTTTGAATTAGAGGAGCAATCTCGCGGCGAACAGTTCCTGGAAGCATTGTGCTGATCATCACAATCAGAGTATTCTTGTCTACATAAGAGTCTACCTCTTTTGTGACATTCACGGCAATTGAATAGTCAAAGTCTCTTGGTGGGAGATGTGATGTTGCATATCTTCCATCATAATCTGGGTGGTGTGCAGTAGGAACAGCAATGAAGACAATATCCTTACCCTTTACACAATCCTCAAGTTTAGCTTCAATTTTAGAAATCTGAATGTTGGGAACTCTACGAATATCATAACCTGACACCTCATAATGTTCTGCAATTACTTCAGCGGCATCTTTTCCAAGTTTACCAAGACCAACAAAACCAACTTTCATATTTAACTCCCATACACTAATAAATTGCCCTTTGAATTTACCTCTTGCCAATTTGCTTTAAATGGACCGAGATCAGTTGTAAATTCACATTGATTAAAACCAGCTTGTTTAAATTTAGTTTCCCACCATTTCTGATTCTCTCGTATAAAATGAGATTTATCACATTCATATGCTGGGATGATATATTTCTTATTCTCTGCCAATGGTATAATTGCAAATATCTTATCACACTTAGATCTAAGTATCTCCAACTGTGTATCTATTCCATCATAGGGAATGTGCTCAAGTATATCCTTACATAAAAGATGGTCACAGTATTGAAAAGAATCACTGTATGGTTCTATCTTTTTTACATATTCTGCAACTTCTTTTGGTGATTTACTTACAGCATACTCAGATATATCTACACCATACGCTTTTATATTTAATAACCTTAGAGCATGAACTAGATATCCTTTAGCGCAACCAAAGTCCATCACAGTCTCTTCTTTAGAGATGTTAATATATTGGACTACGTGGTGTGCTAATGGTATTGTGAGTTCCGGCATCCATCGGTAATTCTGATATAGTGATTTCCCAGATTGTGGACCAGATTCATAATATGATTTATCAAAAAATTCAGCTTCCATTAAACAAATTCTTCATCATGCAGAGGTTCAGAAAATTCAGCAAACCTATCAATCTTTCCATTTACAAAATCATCAAGCATATTCACGTTCTCAGTAAATACACAACCCTTACAATGTTCCTTGGCATCAAACGGCTGTTCAATCCTACCATCTATATATTTAAGTACGTCTTCTGCTTTACAGAGCTGATACCTCGTTGCGAAGTGTGCAATTGCACCATTAAGAACAACTGAATCGCAAGGATAAACTGTACCACCCCCGACTTCAGATAGATATGGACGGAAGTATGACTGATGGCATTTACTAGTTTGAGGAGCGCCATGTAATTTATACTGATGGAAGAATCGAGGATCGTTTACTTGTTCAAGCACCTTATCTAATTCGTTATGTTGCTCAATTAATTTATCTTGCTCAAGTAGACAATTAGGTAGTAGACGAATGTACTTAGCACCACAATTGTCAGCCACTGCCGCAACCTTTCTAAGAAACTCCACCAAGTCGGGAATATCTTCTTCATGGTCTAATGTAAATACACTTGAGCAACCAACGGTGCAATCCTCCGAAACTTTTTCAAATGGAAACTTGATACGGTTTTCCCAGTTAGGAAACGAGTTAATCGAAACGCGAACCCAACTAAACATCTTCAAGACGTCATCAGCAATCTTATGAGTTAGTGTTCCATTATTGATTAGAGCAACTTTAAGACCTTCACCATGAATAAATCTTACAAGTTCATTAAAATGTTTATACCCGGTTGGTTCACCACCACCAGTTAGAATAACAGCTTTCAATCCACGTGTTTTCAAATCAAGAACATATTTCTTAATTACATCAAGTTCAATACGTGTATGAGTATCACGATAAGTCACCGAACAATAAGGGCACTTGAGGTTACAAGCTCCTTCTGGACTGATGTGAGTGGAAATAACTGTATTAGGTCCACCATTCTGATACTGAAGCATCTGTTCTGAGTGACGCCAGAATTTAATTCCAGTGCTCGTAAATTTATGCTCTTCTTCGCTTTTTTCTCTAATCATTTGTACACCATATAATTATGTAAAACCATAAAATCTATATCAAACTGCCTAAACGTATTCAACGCTTGTTCTGGAGTTTCAACAATCGGTTCTTGTTTATTGAATGAAGTGTTAAGTAAAACTGGAATTCCTGTAGCATTATAAACTTTAGTTATCAACTCATAAACAAAAGGATCTTGTTCTTCAGTAATAATTTGAGGACGGGTTGAATTATCAACATGATTAACTGCTGATAACCTTGCTCTCCATTCTTCTTTAATATATGCTGAGGTAGTCATATATGGTGAGACAGGATTATAGTCCTCAAGGATATCGTCTACATATTTATCAATTATGATTGGGGCATATGGACGATACCATTCTCTTTTCTTAATTTTAAAATTTAAATGATCTCGACCATTTTCCATATCAGGAATAGCCACAATACTTCTATGTCCTAAAGCTCTTGGTCCAGACTCTGATCTACCCCTTGCAATCGTTATTGGTTTCCTTTGGCATAATTGATTTACGATTTCATCAATATCCAATTGCTTATATTTAAAATCAGTATTTTCCAAAGCATCGGTAACTTCTTGGTTTGAATATTCTGGCCCAAGATATGGAGAAAACAATTTATTGCTTTTTGGATTACCTAAAATATGATGCCAATGATATAGACACATTCCTACTGCAAGACCGGTATCATTAGGAAATGGTGGAACATGAATATTTTTGAAATTGCTTTTAACTCTTGTGTTCGCAACACAATTCAATGCGATACCACCAGCTAAGCAAAGATTCTCACTAGGAAGATTTTGGAATACTTCATTATAGATATCCTTCAATCTCTTTTCAGTCAAACTCTGAAGAGCTGCAGCGACATCTTGACTACGCTGTTTTGTCGTATCAGATAAGTCCTCATCATTATTAAATGCGCGTGAATGCACATCAGTATAATGAGGTTTCATTCCTTCATTCATACCATCTATAATCTGCTGTTCTAATTCATCACTGGTTTCACCATATGCCGCCAGCGCCATAATTTTACCAGCACCCGAACCAGGGTCCCATTTATGAAGTCTTGGCATACGATAATTATTTAAAGTAATGCCTGACCAAAATCCAGCGAGATTCATAACTCTCCCTGGAAAATAATTACGAATTCTATGATCAGTAGCATGAGCGGATGAAAAGTTTTCATCGTCCCCGCCACCATCTTGAGTCACAATTGTTGCTATATCAAATGGAGAAGTATAATATGCTGAGGCAACATGGGCAAGATGATGATTAACAGCGTATGCTTTTTTACCATCAATTAAAAAAGAAATATGCCAATCAACATTCGTACTTGGAATAATTGCATGCCATGGTGCAGCACGGCCTCCATCTTGGCGATTTGTTAATATAACATCAATATCATCCCAAGATATATTAAGTCTATCTAAGCTTGCTTGAAGAAATTTTCCATTGAAACCATAATCATGTTTAATTCTAGACCATCTTTCAAGTTCCCAATTCAATATAATTTTTGAATCTTGCATAATACATATTGCTGCATTATGGCCGTTGTATATCCCCATAGTAAGCATTAATCAAAATATCTCATTTGCAATCTCATTTCTTCAGGCATATTATATATAATTGCGTTTGGTATAACATGTTTCCATTTTTCTGAAATTTCAATATCAGTTGTTTCTGGAGTCCAATTTAACCATTTATCTCTATACCACTCTTGTGATGGAATAGAATCCCCAATCGCTGCCGAAAAGTTAATAGCAGTCAGATGTTTGTATAACATTGTTTTTGGATTAAAACAAAATCCAAAGTTATAGTTAAATATATGATTGGAAGCAATTTGATATTGTGGATGCCATGTTCCAAAATGAGTTGTAAAATTTGGTGCTCTATGTGGATACCATAGCATCGGACCTATTCTATCTCTCTGAGGAATTCTCCATTGATGGTTTTTCCACAATTCAATCTGATATGTTCCAATACAAGGAATATCTCTACTTTCTAATTCTCTATAAAGAGACTCAAGCATTGGTTTATAGAAAACCATATCTGGTTCCATAAACAACACAGATGATGGTGTATGCCCTAATCTTTCAACACAAAGATCATAATAAATTCTAAATTGATTTGCTGGTGTATTTGTTTCTGCTCTAAAATATTCAATATTTCTTTTTTTACCAAAGTGCGTATACATGAATTGTTGAACATCTTCATGTAACACTGGCATTGAAATTTCTTCGCCAAGATAATTAACGGTATCCTTCACTACCCATGGATTTAATGAATAAATGACAAATACTTTATCAACAGTATGCCGTATAGAATCAATTGACTGTTTTAAAAAATCTAACCCATAATGTATTCTATAGATTGCTATTCTTGAGATACCATAATTCATCTAATATAAACTCTTAACTTTTCTGCTTCGAGTTCTCGCTCTTGTTCTGTCTTTTCAAATATCACCTTATCCAATGCATATAAATTACCACGTTCCGTTGTGCGATTTCTTTGAGTTGTTTCATCCGCTGCTGACTTGCCAGTGGTAAAATGCAAGTGCTCATTTACGATATGAGGAATGAAGTGTGTTCTGTTTATTCTTTTTCCAATATCAAATACCCATGTATCATTATATCCAAAATTAAATATTCCAGGAGCAAAGTAACCAAGAGTTTGATACCATAAACGAGAAATAATTGGAAATGCACAGTGGTTGGCACCGTTGATGTAATCTTCAAACCACATACAATAAATTTGATCTGGGTATTTTTCAATTTCTTTTTCTAATAATACATCCCAATCTTGAGTGCGATAAAGCATATCATCGTTGCCCATAATAAGAACGTCTGCACCAGAATCAAACGCGAGCTTTGCAACTACGTTCCATGACTTAGAAACAGATTGTGGAACGCCAATATGATTGATATTGTTTTCAGGTTGTTTTCTTTGATATTCAATATATGCGTTAACTCTTGGATCATCAGAATCAATATAGTTATAAGTATAAACTCTATCTTTTTCTTTAGCCAAATTATGAACAGACTGAATAAAATTATCAAGTCTACCTGGTCTCTGACGACTTGGTGTTAAGATTGCAAATTTCATAGCTTCCAATAATCTCCTATCCATTCATTAGCTATAAATTCAACACCCCATGGAAATGTTGATTCAGGCCCAATTGCTTCGTGAGGTCGTGGTGTACCATGGAAGCAAATAATAGCCGTATCATCATCTAATCCGTTTTCATATACCTCATACTTATATGACTTCAATTTACCTGGCCATGTGTGTTGAAATAAATGAACTGGTAAATCCAGTTGCTGAAAAATATCATGTAGCAATTCACCATCACCACGAATTTTCTGTAATATTTCTTCTTGTCTATCTACAAAAATATCGTAAATAAAATGAGCCCAATCCCTTTCCCATGCCATTACACCTGATTGAAAAACATTATGATATTGAGCTCCATTTTCATATTTGTTATTTACACCTAGATTTTCAATACCCATAAATTTACCTTCAGTCCAATTCAGAAAGAAGTCGATGTTGCCAGTAATTACTGTGTCAAGATCTAAATAAACAACTCGTTTATCAAGTATATTATTATAGGTATGATGTTTTGAAAAAAGATAGAGTTTATTCCACCACCCTTGTAGACCTTCAGGTAATGGATATGTGTTAATACCTTCGATTGGATTATCAGTAAAAGCCTTAAAGTTAAATGGTACGGTAGTATTTCTCTCCACCATTGCCTTTAAAATACGAACGTAGTCATCCGAATATTCAGTTCCCCATTTGACACATACCACGTCAACCACAGGCGCCACCTACAGTTTCACGAACGATATCTTCTGTAATCGGTTCAAGATAATAAATTTCAAGAACCTCTGCACCAAGTAGTTTCGTTTCAAACCAATGATACTCGCCAGGTTTAACTGAAGTATATTCACCAGTATTCAATGATGTTACATCTACAAGATTATATTCATTTTTACGAACATGAATTTCCATCACACCATTTAAACAATAGAACATATTCCACTTATGTTCATGCTTGTGGATAGAACACTTCATTTTTGGATTGACTCTAATCCGATGAACCTCAATCGTTGGGGTAATAAGTAACGGCTCAGTGTTTCCCCAAATCTTTCCGATTTTCATAATATTCTCGCTTTTCTTTTAGTTTTCTAATAATAAATTGATCCCAACTTTCATTTGGGTGTTCATCATTTTTGTAATC
>Ga0196901_1000536_pt1 | contig 19647 bp, 22 predicted proteins | sample CB_VirMetaG_FD_169099 | JGI IMG/M metagenome (GOLD analysis project Ga0196901, IMG submission 169099) | Freshwater to marine saline gradient viral communities from Chesapeake Bay - CB_1504_1 Viral MetaG (v3) (version 3) | ecosystem: Environmental > Aquatic > Marine > Coastal | place: USA... | reverse complement strand
CGTCGTCTTTTATTTTCTGCTTACGTTGTTGTTCTAACTGGTCTATAGTTAGGACGTGGGTACTATACCCATTGCCGCTGAACGCAGGACTATGAAACTGGTGAGTTAACTCACCTGCCTCTGCTTTAAATGTAAACAGTACAAAGATTACTGTTAGAATAATTGCTACAATAGCCGCAAGGCCATCGTCGTTGCTTTTCAAGTTGAACCCCCATTCTACTTGTCCTAGTATTTATATGGGGGTTTTATAATGATTAACAGCGTATATAATTGATTTTATTCAGTTTTATCTAAAACGCCATCCCAGTCTTGCGAAGGTTCAAATTGTTGGAATACCGAACAACGTTTTTCCAAATCAGCATAGAAAGTATCAAGCTCACCGCGAAACATACCTTTAAGATGTTCTAGTGCTTGTAAGCAGAAATTCCAGTTACGTTTACGATATTCGTTGATTAAATTTTTATGTAAATCTAATAACTCTTCGGTTCGATTAATATCAACTAACGGAACATGTTCATTGTCGATTACGCAATAACTTTTAATAGGTTCATCGTTGCTGCTAAACCGAATAGTATCTAATTCCAAAACAAGGTATCTATCGCTGACTTTAGCAGCGACGTCTTCTCCTAAGATAATATACATATTATTACTCTTCAGCTTCTAGTTTAACTTGCAGTGGGTATCCGTTGCTACGTGCGCTTACTGTTACTTCAATACCTTTTTGTTCAGCCATTTCGTATGGTAATACTGCTACTACTGCTGACCCATTTACATGAATATCTTCTGTAATTTTTTCAGCACTGATAGGAGCATAATCAAAAAAGTCAATTAAACTATCAATAACAAATTCCATGCTCGTTTGATCATCATTTAAATAGATAACCTTAAACATCGGAGGTTCTTGCAATGCAATATTTGGCTTGATTTTAGTTCTAGTTTCAACTTCGGTGGCCAATATTTTTCTCCTGTTACTATAATATTTAACAAAACAGGGAGGAGAACCCTCCCTATCTTGCCTATATTATATTAGCCTTTGTAGTCAATAGCAATAGCTTTTGGCTTCATTGCTTCTGGTACAATACGCTCTAATTTAATAGAAAGAATACCATCTTCTTGAGATGCGCCAGTAACCTCAACATATTCGCCTAAGGTAAATGTACGAGTAAACTTACGTGTAGCAATTTTGTTCCAGGTATACTTACGGGTATCTTCTGCCTGCTTTTCGCCTGTAACAGTTAATTGGCCATCTTGAGAAGTAATGGAAACATCACCTTTCTTAAAACCAGCAACAGCAATTTCAAGTGTAAACTCGTTTTCACTATCTTCTACAATATTATACGGAGGATAGTTGTCCTGCTGTGTAGATTCAAAATTACGAAGCATGTGACTCATTAGACGATCAACGCCAATGGCTGTACGGTTAAGAGGTGAGAAGTCGAATGTAGATAGATTTGTCATGTTAGTCTCCTTATATTAAGCAAGTCTATTTTCGTTTGTAGACCCAACCCTGGCGTCTACACTAGTATTTATCATTATATTATAACAAATTGGAATTAATTTGTCAAGAATTTTTTACCACGAACTACGTGGTTTAGTTGGAAGTTGTTGAGAGCGGACATATCTTTCCCAACGACGTTTGGCCGCTGTACGCTTTAATTGTCTAGTTGTCGATGGCTTTTCATAATGTTGGCGACCACGAACCTCTTGCAAGATATCACTTTTTTGTACTTTCTTTTTAAATTTACGTAACGCTTTTTCGACGTTACCGTCTTTAACAAATACTTTGGTACCTTTTGGGTTAATCATTATAATCCTTTTACATTAATGCTGTAGGAGTATTTACCATAGTTTCATCAATAACCACAGTATCAATGTTGTTACCGTGATAGCGCACTAAATTAAACATATGCGGTAACAAAATTTTCTCAAGCTCGGCTCGTAAGCCACGTGCGCCAGTTTTTTGCTCAATCGTTTTCTCGACGATGCAAACTAATGCTTCTGTTGTAAATTCTAAGTTTACCTCGTTACATTTAAATAGATATTCAAACTGCTGTAGCAAACTGTTTTCAACACTTGTTAAAATATAAACCATGTCATCTTTGCTTAGTTCTTCAACAAATGCAAAACTTGAAAAACGCCCTACGAATTCTGGGATTAGCCCGAATTTAATCAAATCTTTTGGTAACAAATCAACTTGTGAAACATCAATTTTGTTCACGTCAGCACCAAATCCAATACCTGATCCTTGTACACGCTTTTTAAGAATTTCGTCTAGCCCAACAAATGCACCGGCAGCAATAAACAGAATATTTTTAGTATCAACTTCTGTCATTTCGCCGCTTGGATGCTTACGATTGCCTTGATTAGGAACACGAACCACGGTGCCTTCGACCATTTTTAGCAATGCTTGTTGTACACCTTCGCCTGAAACATCACGTGTTACGCTAGATGATTCAGACTTGCGTCCAATTTTATCAATTTCGTCAACGAATATAATACCTCGCTGCGTTTTTTCAACGTCGCCGTTTGCATTCTGCAGTAATCTCGAAATCAATACTTCTACATCGTCGCCTACATACCCTGCTTCCGTTAATGATGTAGCGTCAGCGATAGCGAAAGGAACATCTAAATAATCAGCAATAGTTTTTGCTAATAATGTTTTACCCGAACCAGTAGGACCTAATAATAACACATTACTTTTGTCTACTTTTACTGGACCTTTTTTATTAATGCGTTTGTAATGGTTAGCAACCGCAACACTTAATACCATTTTGGCCTTATCTTGACCAATTACATATGCATCTAAATGTTCTTTCAATTCAACAGGATCGATGTTGCGTGGTTCATGTTTTTCTTTGGCTGTAACATCGTCAACACCGTCGTCGAGCAAATCTACGCAAAAATCAACACAATTATTGCAAATACTTACATTATCACCAACAATGAGTTTCTTAACTTCGTCTTTTGACTTTCCACAAAAACTGCATTCGTTAATTTTTGGTTCTGACATATTTTATAACTCGTCGTTAACTATTTTTTGTTGTATTTTTTTCTTTTCGATATCGTTTAGTAATTCTGGATCATAATCACCAGCTGAAATCATATTAACTATTAAATCAATATATTCATCTGAATATGCAGTTTCTGCTAAAATATTCTTATCTTGTGGGTCCCATGTTTTTCCATTACTTCTATATAATTTAGTTGGTTCTAAATCAGTGCGCAAAAATAATCTACCATCATTTGATTTCTGCGGAAAGCGAGGACCAAATGGAACAGGATGTCTTAAATCTAAATGTAATTCTGGGTGAGCTGAAATTAATGCGTGGTCTCTATACATCTTACCTTCATAAGAAATATAATCCTCACCAACTCTTGTCAATCTAACTTTTATTTCTTCGTTCGTAGAAATGCGACCAGTGCTTTCTTCTGTAGTCTGTTCCGTGTCTTGTTTGGGCTCTTTGTTTGTGTCCACTTGCTCATTGGTTACTTCCTTTTTTGTTGTTTTTTTCTTTTTTGTTACTGCTTTCTTCTTTACTGTCTTCTTTTTTTTTGGAGCAGCGGGTTTAGGTTCTTCTTTCGCTTCTTCTATTACAGGAACGTCATTCCAGACATCATCAATATCAACACTATCTGCAATAGGTAATTCTTCGATAGTAGTTTGTTCGCTGGATGTGTCAATTATTGGCTCTATTGTGTTCTTTTCTTTGCGTTTAGATTGCGCCATTTCAAACGAGTATTGACTTGCTATTAATAATAACACAGCAAGCGGGTCAAATACAAATATAATGGTAACAATAACCCAACGCACAGCTTCTTCCAGCAAGTTACGATCTGCTTCTGAACTGTAAATAAACTCAGCAATATATTTAACAGGGCCAACTTCTGCTTCTAATTTGCGGAATTGACTTTCTAATACAGCTTTGTTCTCACGGGCGTCGTCGATTTCCTTTTGTACTGCGGTTAATTGTGTTTCGATAGCAGCAATACGTGTTTCAATTGTTCCTGTTTTCTCTTCCGATTGTTCTTTTAATTTCGATAAGCGATCATTGACTTCTGTAAACTGCGGAGAATATTTTGTGTCTACTTTAGCTAGATTATCTTCTAAGTTTCTGCGAATGCTCTGAATCTCTGTATTATATTCTGCTTGTGTATCGTCAAACTTTTTACGTACTGCATCCTTACCAAAGAACGTATTGGATAATTCTGCTTCCATTGCAGCGCGAGCGGTATCAATCTTTCCATTAATACCGGAAATACTCTTTTCTGCTGCTTCACGTAATACTGCTTTTTCAGCATTAACTACATCAGTTAAACGTTCTAATTCTTTTTGTTCACGTTCAATTAATGTATCAACACGTGTATCTGCTGTACCAGAGTTTAACTTGTCAATTTCACCTTGCAGTCTAGCAACTTTTGCTTCCCCGCGAGTAATTGTACCAGTAATTGATTCAATTTTGGCTGTTTGCTCGTCAGATGCTGCTGTTTGTTCAATATGTGATTTTGAAAGGAATCCAAAAATACCCATGCTCGTAATAAACATGAGTACAACAACAGCAATGGATAGATATGATTTTAGCCACCAGATAGCATTGCGCCAGTGTTTGTGTAGCCAAACTGCTGTAACAAGTTTAGCAACTTCAAGCGCAGTACCCATAATTGCCACCGGAATCACACTGGCAGCAAAAATAGTGGTTAACCCAACTACACTATAATAGATAGCAATAGCCGAAACGCTTAATGCTGTTAGTAGTGTTAGTATATTCAAGAACATTGTATATTTATGAGGTTTTTAGAGCTTTTCTCCTTTATCAAACCCTCTAAACCTCACAAACCGCGGGAACCGCAAGCTATACGACCCATCCTGGTTTTGTGTAACCGCATCCGCACGGACTTCGGCAACAGTACCAATAATATCATTGCGGGAATTCCAAAAGGAATCACGATCAGCGTCAGTAAGACCGCTGCCCACGTTGACTTTGATGGCTTTACCATCATCAACTCCTTCACACACAAGAGCGCCTAATCGACCTTCGTTACGCCCTGTGCCTTCTTCCACCGCAACTACTTCCAGGTCAACGGTAATGTTTGGCTTCCATTTAAGCCAATGTGTTGTGCGCTTACACTCGTATGGAGCGTTAGCGTCTTTAATCATAATTCCTTCATAACCTTGTGCCACACACTCATCAGCATAACGATTCATAACATCCATGCCGTGGCCTGTACTTAAATCAACACGCATGTCAGGTTCGACTCGAAGATTAGGTTGTTCTTCGATGCGCCCTTTTAGTCCTCGCAAGGTATCTGTGCGCACACTTTGTTTTACACGACTTACACCTTGAATAAATCCACCGTAATTTAAAATATCAAAAATATGGAAACGACTGTCCGAAGCATCTGCATTATATTTGCGATGTGCTTGCTTCATAAGCGTTTGGAAATCATCACTCATCATTTCACCGTCGAGAACAAAGTTAGGTGTACTCATTACGTTTTGAATAACCGGCATTACTTTTTGTATTTGCGGAATAATGTGATTAAAGTTTTCAAACACTTTTCCATTACGACTGTGGATACGCACAGTACCGTGAATACATAAAACAATTACACGCACACCATCGAGTTTGCGTTGTAAAATTTTATCGCCAGTCATCTTGCTTTCTTGTTTAGCAGAGTCAGTAGCAAGTTGACATTCAAACACAGGAATCTCTAAATCTGTGCCTTTAAGATATTTGTTAAACGTTTTTAATGTAGCGCCTACACGCAAATCTTTTTGAATTACAGGAGCACAAAAATCATTCCACTGCTCCGAATCAAACCGTTCAGACATACGCTCTATTTCTGCAAGTGCTTCATTACCAGTAACTGCACGATCGTTTAAACTTGCTAACAGTTTGCGAAAATCAACCCAAGGATTTTCCTGATTAGTTAATCCTTCTGTAGTGGGTACTTTTTTAACGTTATAGGTTAAAAATGGACTATACGCAGCAAACGCACCAAACAAAAACCATTCAGCTGAACGATCGCCTAGCTTACGTGCTGCTACTGCTTGTTCAATAACCTTTTCTTTGTGGATACGACTATTGCTCTCGTTGAGCTTATGAATCCAGGATGCTGGCATATTAACCTACTTTAATGTCTTGTACCGCTTCGCGGAATGAATCGGAAGTTACTTGTTGATCTAGATATTTGATCGTCCATAATCCTTTCTTTGGATCGTGTTCTGCACTCATACCATATTGTGCCATTAGACGAACTGCTTCTTTGTGTGTAATGCGAGCCTTGCTATATCGTACATCTGTTGTATCACAACATACTTCGTGCGGATCGCATTCAATACACACGCCCGGAATTTGGTTTGCAAATAATTTGAAAATGTTTTTTACAAATCGCATAACAATAGCAAAAAACTTTTTAAAAAAATTAATCATAAGACCTCTCTTAACTTCTTTCAACTGTTGTTAAAGATTGACTCGCTGTGTATTGCGATGTTGATAGTTCAGCATCGTTGTTTGCTGCAGGTAATTCAGGTTTATTATCTATAGAAATGCCCAGGTTCTGTAATTTTTCTGTATTTCTACCTTCGCGCATTGTCGCAACGATTGCTTGTCCGGTTTGTGTTGAATCTGCAAGTTTTTCTAATATTTCTGCAGGACCCTTGGCCTGAGTTTGTTTTCCATAGGAAGGTAAATTACTCGAAAAACTTAATATACTTTGTTTAGACGATGGCGTTAACGACATATCAATGTTTATTTCTGCAAGTACTGATAATTCCGTATCGATTTGATTGCCTATTTTGTCAAAATTTGTATTTAGATTACTGTAATCATCTGGGTACGTCGAAGATATTGTACTAATTTCTGTACTAGCGGCGCTTATTAATGCTGTAATAGCTGCATCATATGTTGCATATGATCCAGAAGCAGGATGTGTACCAGGAATAACAATAGTAGGCGGCGCTCCATAAACATCATTAAGAACATCTATCATTGTAGTAAAAACTCCGGTACTTGCGGTTGACTGATACAGCCCGTCAAATGCGCCTTGCGTTGTTAACTCTGTCATAGTTTCGATAATAACCGATAATGCATCGTTGTGCGTAATTCCTGCCGGCGATCCAATACCATCGCTTAAAAATAACTTACCATTAGTATCTGTGCCTATTCCAAAGCTATTTTCAAAATATGATTGTACACTATCAGGTATAGGTTTGTCAATACTATTAATATCATCAAGTCCGTAATTCGTTTCGATACCAATAACAAAATTTCCAAATTCGCTAGTTTGCTGATTTTGAATATTTTTAACTTGTTTTAAACTACGTCGGAATGCTACATTACCATCAGCAATTGATTTAGGAACAATACTATAATATTCTTTTCCTAATCCAGAAAATACATTGTTAACCGTTCCAGTGATATCTAAATAAATGACTTTTGGACCTTCTTTATATGGGGCTTTTAATGTTAATCGGCTATTTAGAAATAATTTATGTGTGTCAATTAAATCTGCAACCGTTAATACTTCCGCGGAAGTTACACCTAAAATTTCTTTAATTGTTGTTAGTTTTGTACTTTTAATTGTTTTAAACACTTCATAACATTTTTTTTGAATAACCAATGGCAACGATTCGTTATCATCTAATGTTTGAATTTTATTAATTAATCCGTCAACGCTTATACCAGCTGATATTAACTCGTCTGATAGATAATTTAATAAACCTTTTCGATTTAATTTTTTAATAAGATAGTCTACAGTACCATAATTGTCAAGGTCTGATAAGTTTATTAAGATCCCAGTTGAAATTAAATCATTTCCAAAATCATGAGTGGCTGTTGTCACACTTGTTATACCAGCAGACATCATGTCATCCATCCCTGTATACAGGAATTCCATTTGCGAATTAGCGGTTGATGCAGAGTCAATGAATTCTGCTGTTGTGGCCATGTGCCCTAAAACTGCCGACATGTGAATAGAGAATTTACTTAAATCACCATTACCTAAAATATTATTAGCATGTATAATTAACTCATCAGTAAATCTAGATTCATCGTCGACAACTATTCCAGTAAATGCATTTGGTACGGTATTGTTTACTACAGGAAAGGTACTTTTAGTAAATGTCTTTAATGAAGTTTGTACAGGTGCACTAAGGCTTCCTATATTTGTTAACACTGTAGCAAATTCGTTAACTACTCCAATACCTTTGTAAGAATTGATATTTGAAGTTAAAGTTGCGTTAATACCAAGACCATTATTTTGTGCAAGTCCAGCAGAAGCAATTAGTGTTAATGGGCTCAGCGACATGTTACTTTCTCGCAAATACAGTTGGCGCACCGGTTGATCTAGCATGACCACACGTGTCAACATCACCAATTAATATAATAGGCTTACCTTCAGCATACACCGTTGCGCTGCCGCCCGTTGTTTTTGCACTACAGTGAACACCGCAGCCAGGCGCACCACAGCAAGGATGAGGAGTAACCAAATCATTCGGTAAACTCACTGGTTGCCCATTTGCTATAACGGTTGGAGCGCAAGGTCCTGTTATAACACCACCGGCTGAATTAGCATCTCCTTTCCTTGACACGTTAGGCATTAAGTTATCCTGTAATAATCTGCTTCGATGGAGTAGAAATACCTGTTACCGCTTGTGTATAAGCCGATATAACATCTTCGGATGTTACTGAAACCATCGTACAATTAGTAATATTTACCGTGATTTTTCCCTTAGGATTAGCGGTGAACATGCTTGGGATCATCTGTACACCTTGCGGTGTCATTGCAACACTGACAGCATGATCTAATTCAATAATATCATTACCAATGGCAGCAATCTTTCCAACTACTTCTTCACCTGAGTTTAGCTTAAAGCTATAAATTTCGTTTACTTTCAAATCAAACATCTAAAATCCTTTATCATAAATTGTGTTTTTTCTATTTGGGAAATAATTATTTTGTGTTCCGTTTCTGTATAATTCCAATGTAATACAGTGAAGACCTCCGTCCCAAAAATAACGATGTCTCCACGGAACATGCACGGCTTCCATTTTATGCTTTTTTAAAAAAGAAATTACAGTGTCATTCATGTTACTAACACATACATGTTTATCGTCAAGCGATAATACATTCACATCAAAAACACTCTCCTCGACATATCCTACCCAATCATTTAACCATGTTTCGACAAAATATGTAAATTCGTCGTTATCTTCTTCTCCCGGAACCCACCATTTACCAGCAACTTTCTCCTTGATCTTTCGAAATCCTTCGACCTTATTATAACTTTCGTTTGGCAAATAACATACATCCCACCCAGGAAATGTTTCTTCGTATGTTTGGATTTCATATAGACTTAGGATCGCACCTTCTTTAATAGTGTGGAATGACCCGTCATTATGCCCGCCGATTGACAAATAATTATGCCTGAAATTTGGATACAGTTTTTTAAGAGAATCGATGTAATAATTTTCTTCAGTAATATCAATATTACTTGACTCTAAACGATCTAAATATAAATCAGATCCAATAACAGATATCGAGGGTGCATCAACTGGAAAAAAATCTCCAAAATTTTCATGCGCATGAATTTGGCGGAATTCTTCTTGCACACATAAAGGACCTAAAAATTTTCCATCTGAAAAGGCGCCCAGATATTCTTCGTAAGTTGGCCAATCAGCAGCATCAGTTCGATATCTATTAAACATTTCTCGACTTAACGGTCGTTGAATATTAATATTATCATGTTGATTGTAATCTGTTAGTAAATCTTTAATTGCTCGATGATCAACGCCAGTATATAATAATTGATTACCAATTACAACCTGTGTATCTCGCGGCATTAACGGGCTGCGAGGAACTCCTTGTCTACTTTTTATCTTGCCATCGTGGTTAATATAATTAGTAATATTGTCAGTTGGGTTAATTTTAGGACGCAATACTGTACACCCAAAATCTCGAAGTACTTTTTCATAATAATCTAAATCTTCGAGAGTTTCGGTTACTATTCTATCTAACGCACTACGTATTCTATCATTTTTAATACCGGAAAAAAATTCCGGAGGATAACAATCCCCTAATACTACAGTTTGAAGAGGATCCCAATAATTCCAAACATTATACTGGTTATTCATTAACCTTCAAGCAGCGTACTGATTGCGTTTATGCCTTGTTCTTTCAGGGTATTGAAACCACCTTTAATTAACACGTCATTAACATAAATCTGAGGTACTGTGCGATGACCTTCGTGTATTACAAAATCACGTGCGGCGCTGTTTTCTTCGATATTAATAGATTCGTACTCGTAACCAAATGCATCAAGCATCTGTTTCGCTTGATCGCAATACGGACAATGCGTTTTTGTATAAATTTTAATCATTGATTTTCCTCTTCTGTAATAGTAAATTTGATTCCAGTTTCACTTAAATATCGTTCCCAAAATGCTAACCATTCTAGATCATATTCTTTATAATCATTCTGATCTTTGTCCTTAATCCATTCGTTATCCCAGATATAATCTTTTGTTTTAGGATCAATTATAAGATGCCCTTGTTTAATATGTTGTTCTCTTATTGCCGACTGTCGGCTAACAGCAGCTTGCCATTTATTATATTCAGCTGATGTTAAACTTTCTTTGGCCCATTCGTGAAACTCAACTGGCTCACTACCGTCTGTAGAAGTATAGTTAAACTTCTGGCGAATCATAGGTTAAATCCTTTAAATGTATCTTCAGTTACATCTTGTTTAGTGCCGCCAATAACATAACTTGAAATTTCTGTTTCTTGTGGTGCTACTTGCACTTCACCGCCGGCAATCCATTTCTGTGTCCATGGTAGTGGATTTGAACCGCCTTTATACGGAGTGTCCAAGCCAAGCGAAGTCATACGCTTGTTAGCAATCCACTCTACATATTCTTTAAGAAGTTGTGCGTTTAGACCGATCATTGACCCGTCTTTGAACAAATAATCCGCCCAACGGTTTTCTTGTTCAACTACATCAATAAACATCTGTTGTACATCTTCTTTGCATTCTTCTGCAATCTTAGCAAAATCTGGATCATCCTTGGGTAGGATCTTAATCATTGTTTGTGTACTTGCTAAATGCAAGTTTTCATCGCGACAGATTAATTTAATAATCTTAGCATTACCTTCCATCTTTTTCAATTCAGCAAACGCCCACGAACAAGCAAAAGATACATAGAATCGAATACCTTCTAGTGCGTTTACACTATTAATGGCGAGCCACAATTTCTTTTTAATATCATACAAGTCAACATCAATAATGTCATTGTTAATTCTATGCTTGCCTTCGCCTAACATTTGATACCATGTTGATGCTTCAATTAAATCATCATAGTATTGCGAAATACTTTGTGATGTTTCGTAAATCTCTTTGACGTCTAGTAACTCGTCAAATACTTTGCCAGGGTCAGCATACACATTACGAATAATATGTGTGTAGGAACGAGAATGAATTGTTTCATTAAACGCCCAAGTTTCAATCCAGGTTTCAAGTTCTGGGATACTAACAATTGGTAGCAATGCTAAGTTAGGTGAACGTCCTTGTACTGAATCTAGTAGAATCTGTCGCTTTAAGTTTGACGTAAAAATATGTTGCTCGTGTTCATTTAAATCTTTAAAGTCTTTAGCGTCACGCAGCGTGTCTACTTCTTCTGGTCTCCAGAAAAAGCCTAACTGCTTATCAGTAAACTTATCAAATTGCTTATACTTTACTGATTCATAACGTTGTAACCCAACGCCACCGTTCTTATCTAAAAACGCTAAAGAAGTCAAATGATTCTTGTTGCGTGTCGGAAATACACTCTTACTCATATTATTTGCCTCAAATCTTACAAGATTCGCAAGAATCTTCTTCGTCTGTTAATTTACTTACATCAACTTCGCCTTGGCCATCAAAAACATTGTTATAATAAAGTTGCTTACCACCAAACTTATAGAAGAACAAAATATCACCTAGTAATTCGCTCATTGGAATCTTTTCGTCCTCGTAAAATTGTGGGTTATAACTTGTATTTACAGAGATGCCTTGATCAATATATTTCTGAAGAACTGCCATAATCTTTAAATATCCTTTAGGACTACGCTGATCCCAAAGTAGTTCATACTTGTTCTTTAAGTGACGGAATTCTGGAACCACTTGCTTGAGAACACCGTCTTTGGATTGTTTAACTGATACATAGCTGCGTGGTGGTTCTACACCATTTGTAGCATTTGAAATCTGTGCTGAAGTTTCAGCTGGCATCAGTGCCATTAGTGTACTGTTGCGAATTCCTGTTTCTTTTAATTGATCGCGTAGTGCTTGCCACGGAACCGCATCAAAGTGTGGGACAAGTTCATCAACATCTTGTTTGTACGTGTCTACAGGAAGAATGCCCTGTCCATATTTGGTTTCGTGTACTAGCGGACAAGCACCTTTTTCAACCGCTAGATCAGCACTTGCTTTAATAAGATAATATGACCAATGCTGTGCCCAGTTATCGATTAACTTTAAATCTGGATCTGAATAGTTAGTTCCGTGTTTAGCTAACCAATATGCCAGGTTAATAATGCCTACACCCAATGGACGACGTCCTTCTGTTGCAAGACGTGCTGCAAGAATAGGATAATTCTGATAACTTAACAGGTTATCTAGACCACGTACTGCTAGTTCACATGCACGTTGCATCTCTTCGGGATGCTTAAATGATCCCCAGTTAATAGCAGACAGCGTACACAGCGCAATCTCACCATTTTCGTCGTGAATATCATTTAAGGGTTTAGTTGGTAAATCAATTTCGCAGCATAGATTAGATTGCTTAACAGGTGCTACGGTAGGATCAAACGCACCATGTGTATTAGCATGATCTACATTCATTAAATAAATGCGTCCTGTGTCTTTGCGCTCTTGTACAAATTGTGAGAACAAATCCATTGCTTTAATACGTTTACGGCGAATATGTGTATTGCGTTCTGCACGTTCGTATAACTCGCGGAATAAATCTACATCCGAGAAGAATGCATCATACACCTCAGGAACATCATTTGGCGAGAATAACGTAATATAATCATTGTTCAACAAACGTTCATACATAACCTTATTAAACTGTACGCCGTAATCCATATGACGTACACGATTATCGTCTGTGCCTTTGTTGTTCTTAAGAACTAACAAATCTTCAACTTCCAAATGCCAAATTGGATAATAAAGTGTAGCGGCGCCATTACGCACACCGCCCTGAGAACAAGAACGGGTTGCTGCTTGGAAAAGTTTATAAAAAGGAATCACACCTGTGTGATACGCATCGCCCTTTCGAATAGGACTCTTAATAGCACGAATACGTCCTGCACCTACACCAATACCTGCTTTCTGCGAAACATACTTAACAATAGAACTTGTAGTCGCGTTAATTGAATCAAGTGAGTCATCTGTTTCAATTAGAACACAACTAGAGAACTGGCGCTGGCTTGTACGCACGCCTGCCATAACAGGAGTAGGCAAACTTACCTGGTGTGTAGAGATCGCATCATAATAATCGCGAACCCAACGCATGCGAGTTTCACGTGGGTAATCCGCAAACAACGTGGCAGAGATTAACGCATATGCCATTTGCGGAGTTTCATAAATCTTTTTAGTTACACGATTCTGTACAAGATACTTGCCGCGCATTTGCTCCATAGCAGCATAAGTTAAATGCTCATCTCTGTCATGCTTAATAAATGAATTAATATAATCCCATTCTGCATTGTCGTATAAATCAGGTAACTCAGGATCGTATAACCCTAGATCTACATTTTGTTTTACAAGTTGTTTAATATGGCAAGGTTTGAAATCGCCGTATACTTCTTTACGCAAGTGATAACAAATTAGTCGTCCAGCAACATATTGGTAATTCGGAGTTTCTTCTGAAATTAAATCTGCTGCTGCTTTAATTAATGTTTCTTGAATATCAGGTGTTGTAATCCCTTGATAAAATTGTAAGTGGCTTTTTAATTCTACTTCTGATGCACTTACGCCTGTAATGTTTTCTGTTGCCCAAAAAACTACTTTATGCAATTTTTCAAGGTTAAGGTTTTCCTTACGACCATCTCGCTTGGTCACAGTAATATCTGTCATTCTTGCCTCTTTTTATTCTACTTTTAACGTGTCGCTTGATAACGATCTTTTGATTTTTAAGTCTTGAAGTGTATTGGTATTTACTATCTCATTAGGAATATAGTTTATTATGTAGTCAGAATTAACCTCAACGCAATAGAAATCTTCAAGTTGTAAAATACGTATAGATTCGATATCCTTGTGCTTTATTAGCAGCAAAGTATAACAGATTCCTAAGCATTTAGCAAGATCACAATAGACGTCATCTGCCAAAAGATCCCATGGACCTGGCCAATTTCCAACCTCATCCATGTGTAAATAATGATTGGTAAGTGGAGCACGTTGCCACCAATGATCGATGTTCGCAAGTGCTTTGTCTAGGTCAAGCTGTTCCGAATTTGCTCTTAATTCTCGCCATTCCAGAAGACGATCATCAAAACGTTGTTGCCACATTCTTAGACCAGGAATTTTGTAATTTGATAGGTAAATTCAGCAGAGGTTCCGGTTGATGTGGTTGTATAATTAAATGACAAATCAGTACCTACTTGAGAAACTGTAAATACAACTCCAGTTGTCGCGCTTTCTGTATAATCTTCTACAAACGTAGGTGTATTTCCTCCGTAGCCAACCGTTGCTAAAATTTCTCCAGTTCGTACTGCGTCTCCGCGTCTAACCGAATAAAGTATTGTATAAGATCTTGCGTTTGTTGACATTAACGAAAATATTGATGTTGGGCTACTTATATTGTCTGCTAACGTAGTTTCGTAACCGATACCTAATTCGGTGCGGCCAAATTTTATACCCGATGTTGAATCCAGCGCAATAGAATCGGTATCATTTAAATCAATACGTTTAACTGTAGCGTTATCAACATCGTTGCGCTCAAATAAATCACCGATACTTAAATTATTAGCAGCATTAATATCAACAACCACCGAACTCGGATTTCCTAATCCGTCAAAGTCATTTCCTACATCTAAAAATGTGTTAAATCCTGAGGAATTTAACGCTACTGCGCCAATTTCAATGCCTTGCGCTGAAATATTATCAAACAGATTGTGTACTACTTTTACTCCTCGAGGTCCAGCATTAATTGGGCTTAGACCCAAGACAACACCTTTAAAATGAGTGTGAAAATAATTATTACTTAATACAATTCCGGTACAATTATAATTGGTGAAAAAGGCATAAGTTGTATTACTAGTTTGGCATTTTTCAAACGTGACATGTGTGGTTTCATAATTAGTTGAACTAACTACTCGAATACATGCTGTATCCTCCAATGGATCGCTTAATTCTGCTTGTGGTGTATTTCCTTTAAAGTTAACACTCTCAAAGTAACTTTGACTTGTTTTTTCTACTAACAATACATCCATTTCCTCTTCGGTTTCAAAACTCATCGAGCTAACTTCAATATTCCTTGGAGAAATTGCGGCATTATTTCCAATATTCGCACCAGTCTGCTGTAAACTATCAGCTGTACAAACAACGCAACTGTCAACAGTACTACCGTCAATGCTAATATATCGTATAATGCTACTGTTTGCGCCTTCGCCGTATATCTTAGCATATGGCGGGATTTTTATTGTACCAGAAACTTTATATACCCCTGCTGGAAAATATAAGCTACGTCTAACTTCTTCATTTACTTCTCGACAAAATAACTGATACAATGCTCGATTAATTGCAACCGTGTCATCTGCTTCTCCGTCACCGATTGCACCAAAATCTTTAACACTAGCGATATCGTCAAATTTTTCTTGAAGAGTTCTAACTATATTATTTGTTAATGTTGATCCTGTTTGAACCCTATAACCTGCTTCTTCGCCAGCATACGTATATGTTGATGCGAGGTTTAAAATATCACTGTATTCTGTTAGGATTTCTGTATTTCCAACAACAGGAGCGCCTTCGGCAAGTGTACCGTTTCCAATAAACAATCTACGATCGTCTACGGCCCAGCCAAATTCGCCGCCAGCTAATTGCGGTAGATTTTCAATAAGACCTTTACGGTGTGTAATTCTCGAGATTTGAACAATAGCCATGTGTGTTTAATCCATTTAAGTTTATACTATTTATACGATTTGGCTTTCGTAGTAGGCTTCTACCCTTTTCCACCATTCATTGCGCCACTTTTCAAACTCGTTGCCTTCTACAGTCCATTCCATATACTCTGGCGGCTTACTGTAAATCCCTGGCTCAGTTTCTACAGGCTTAACACACATTAAAATAACACCTTTTTTGATATCAGTACCATATACTTCGTTGTGTGCTTCTGCGTATGCTGCTAACTGTAAAAAGTAATCAGTAATCCATTCTGTTTTCTTAGGTTTGTTTGCTTGCTTAAAGTCAAGAATAGCAGGAGCGCCTTTGTGTACTCCCACACAGTCTGTTGTACCGGCATAGATACCCGGAAAATAAAGTGGAACTTCTGTGCCCCAAAACTCGTCGGCATTTACTAACCCATGATTGATAACTTCTTGTGCCATGTCATGACTTGCCCATCCAAATGGATTAGAACCTTTATCTTTAATTTCGCCCGTAAGCACATAGTTTTCTAGATAAGTGTGCATACGGGTGCCACGATTCGCAGCTTCTGTTGTAATCTGTTGCGCTTTTTCGTGCCCAACACGTTTACGCCACTCGTTTAGTGCTTTCTTGGCTTCTTCGGGTTTAGTTTTATCTAGAATTGTAGTAACAGAAGGGACTTTATCGCCTGTTGGCGTGGCGTATAATCTTTTTCCGTTTACTTGTTCGCGGGTTAAATTTTTATAATCAAACTTTTTTATTAATTTAGACATTTATCTAGTATAACACAGTTTTATTAGATTGTCAATGTTTTCTAATTTTTTGTTTTAATGTATCGTAGTCAATGGCTTGTCCAATATAGTGCGAAGGACAAAATTTACATTGCGGTATTGCGTCGTCGATATGATCTAAAAAATCTTGTCCTTTGCCTTGTTTAACCATGTCAACTGTTAAGGGTTGATACCCATTGACCAGTTTTATATCTTCGTCGGATAAATGTAGATTAAACTGTTCATTTAATTCCGGAAATAAAGCAACAGGACCACACTTATATATTTTACCTCGAATAAAATGATAATTTTTATTTTTAACAAATGTACACCAATGGTGTACATATTCAGCATCATTGTCATGCAGAGTTAGACCATTGGATGTTTCTACAATACTATTTTTATAAAAATAATCTTGCTTCCATATACCAATCTCAACATATGGAGAATCGTCGCTCCGATAATACCAATCTGCACCTAGATTATTATTTGCTGACCCTTTAACTTTTTTACCAATTTTACCTCCAAAGAAATTATTAATGCGCATTTCAATATCCGCCAAATCTTCTTCGGAGTGTAAGCTAATACCAATCCAGGTATGATTGTCACGGCAAGTTTCGTATAAACCTTTAATTTTATCTAGTTGTGTTGCGTTAGTTAACACTTGTTTACCAAATTTTGGCCAAAGACGATGTACTCCTCTGATCCAATCTAGAATACTTGGATTTAACAGTGGTTCGCCGCCGAGTATAACAATTTTTTCAAAATCAATGTACTCTGCCCACTCTTCATAAACTGCTTCGTAATCTTTCCACAGTTGTGTTCCGGTAAATTTTAAGTTATTAAAACGGTTACATTCGTTACACGCAAGATTACAAACGTTGGTAATATAGAATTCTATTTTAGGAATGAATAATTTTGACACGCTGTATTTAAGCGTTGGGATTTATTTGCGTTTATTTGCTGCACGTTTAGCGGCTTGTTGCATAGTCATTTTAGCATGATCCATGCTCATACCTTGTGGATTTAATTCTGCTTGTTTTTTACTTTTGAATACGATTTTTTCATCGTTCATATCAGCAACGCCACCAAGTAGTCCTTGTGTTACTGCGTCTTGTAGTGTGTCCTTGTCAATGTTAATGCCCATCTTACTGGCCATTTGTATGAAAGCATCTACACTGATTTCGCCTGCTGCGTTTTCATCATCAGCACGACCAACAAAGAACTGAGCTAATGCTGCTAGTTCTTCGCCGTCGGCTTCACGGATGATATCGCGGATGTTCATTTGAATAATTTTTTAATTTCGTCATCTTTGAAATGACGGCCCATTAATGATAAAACCAGTTTCTTCATTTTTTCTAATTCTTCGTCATCAGATTTTGATGAAGCTGTTGTCTTTGCTTCTGGCTCGTCATGAAATTCTTTTTCTTGTTTTGCCAACATTGCTGCCTGGTCACTGCCCGGACTGATATTATACTTGGCGGCAACTTTGTCGATAATATCTAAATCGACTTCATCGTCTGACGATTTAGGATATTCTGGAGTAGCATCCTTATTGCTAATATTGAACAATTCATGATAATCCGGACGACCTTCAGAATCATATTCAACATCGCGTCCTAATTCCGGATCATATTTAACGTTTTTTGTTTTATGAAATTCTTTTTCTTGTTGTGCTAACGCACTGGCTTGACTGCTACCTGGACTAATATTGTACTTTGAAGATACTTTATCAATTACATCTAAATCAACATCACTTCCGTCAAATTCTTTAAGCAAATTCTGAGCTGTGTTCTCAATCGATTCCCAAGCTTCTTCTTCGCTCTCGCCGCCTGATGCTTCTTCTAAAGAATCCCGCATTGTAAGCATCCCCCGACCATCTACAGCATCATTGATATGTGCGTACCAATAACCCTCGGCACCTCTACGATGTTCGTATGGTAGCATTTGTAAGGCTTGGTGTGTAAGACTTTTGATCTCTTCCATAATGTATTCAAAATCTTGTGGATCAAATTCAACTGCTTCGGTAACAGTTTCTTCTGCTACTGGTTTAGCAACGTTGTTAAAGTTTTGTAGGATGGTGTAGATTTCGTTCATTAGATGCGCTCACGACCTAAGTTGCTTAGTTCATCACCTGGCTCTTCTTCAGGCATTTCAGGTTCCATATCCATTTCTGGTTCTGGTGGTAATTCAGCGTCCATATCCATGTCGCCCATGCCCATATCTTCTTCGCCCGGTACGCTCATTTCTTCGCCTGTGATAACACCAACTGCTGATTCTAGTTCACCTTTAGCACCACTTAGTGCGTCAATTAAGCCTTGTAATGCACCATCAACTGTGCTTTGGAATTGGCCAGCGGCGTCAACGCCTTGCTCGCCTTTAATACCATCAACTAGTGCTGGTAATTCTTTAACTTTTAGATCAGTCATGTTTTCGATCATCTTCTGAACTTGATCAACCATGTCTTGTGCTGCTAGTACAACTTGCGCTTGATCTACTTCCGTACCTTCCATCATTTTCTTTTTCTTGCACTTGCTAGCTTCAACCATCTTGCTCATAAACTTAATAGCACTATCACGACTTTCTAGAACGCTTGCTAAACCTTTGCTAACACCTAGTGCTGCAATTTCGCTTTCTGTTAACTTGCCGCCAACAGCAACAGTTTTAACAGCATTCATATATTTTGCTTTTGAATTCATAACTTTAACCTTTGATTCTGGTTGGGATTCTGTAACTCTAGCACTTAGAGCTTGTTCCA
>Ga0196901_1000530_pt1 | contig 19777 bp, 29 predicted proteins | sample CB_VirMetaG_FD_169099 | JGI IMG/M metagenome (GOLD analysis project Ga0196901, IMG submission 169099) | Freshwater to marine saline gradient viral communities from Chesapeake Bay - CB_1504_1 Viral MetaG (v3) (version 3) | ecosystem: Environmental > Aquatic > Marine > Coastal | place: USA... | reverse complement strand
TATCCGGTTCTCCGAACTCCACAACCTTAAAAGCTTGCGGATCGAAAATACAGTAGCCGGATTTCTCCGGCCCTGGATCTATTGCGAAAATCATTCTTCAAAGTCCTCAGCGTTATAAATTTTGTGGTGTATCTTGTGGCATCTAGTGCATAAAAGTTCGAGATCTTCGAGATCTTCAAAATAGACACGATTGTAATTTTTGTGGTGTACCTCTCGGCCTTCTGCCCTCCTACATCTAACACATATTTTTTTATCACGATCTATTACTTTCTGGCGTTTTTCTTGCCATTCCCCAAAATTGTGAGAAATATAATCGTAATAATCAAATTGTGTTATAAAAGATCTAAGGAATGTATTAATTTTGTCAGGACTTTGCCAGTACAGAGGTAATGCATTTTTACCCTTGAAAAGTTTTTGAGGTATTGAATATCTGCTCGTCAAATGGCAGCAAGCGCATTGCCTTCTAATTTGATACGAACCGTTTGCAATTTTTTTCACTACATGAACAAAAACATGGTCGCAATTATCTCTAAAACTATAAATATCGTACTTTTTTAGAACTTCCCATTTTTTTATATCTGTATCAGATTCTCTAAATTCTTGCATCATATCCAAAAGAGCTTTGCGATATAGATAAACAACTCCAGAAGGATCTTGATATTTTCCAATGTAATCTACAATATTCAAACCCACAGCAGCCCCCAGACCAAAAGGACTAGCAGCCAGAAAAGTAGTATTTTTTGACTTTGTTCATAAGTAATTGAATTAATAAATTGCTTCATTGCGTGTCTCCCTTTTGTTTTTTTATTCCTTGCCCCTCAAGCAGATCCTACAAGGTACTTTGTGAAAATAGTCCTCGGCCTCTCGGCACCACCGCAGTATAAGCACTTCGCCATTCTCACAAAGCAAATTGTCAGATCCCAGAAGAGGTGCGCCACACGGGCGCATTGCTTTTGTTTTTTCGTTACTCATTATCAGCTCCTACAAAACGCCTTCAGCCTCTAAAATCCAAGGCTTAACGGCTTCTAAACTGGCCTTGCTTTCTCGCAAAGGCCATGAATTCTCATTAATGCTAGATATGATAAGCGGTAGCGTACTATCCACCAAGTTTTTACCTCTTGCAACTAACTCACTAGGTAGGATTTGATAAAAAATATTAACCGGTGATGACTTAGTAACTGCTAAAAAAATAAACGCTTTAGGTTTGTATCCAAAATGCTTTTCGAACATCCTAGAATACCAAACTTGTTGCACATCATATTTGAATGAAATGCAGTGCTCCAGAAACTCCTGTTCGCTTCTGGCTGATGTTGTTTTAAGGTCTAAGATTGTATCGTTATATATACAATCAAATCTTGCTTTGGTTTTAACGCCTTCGTGTTCACCGTAAATACTCGCTTCGTTCTCCCCTTCTTTGAACCACTTAGCAAATGGTGAGAACATTAGAACAGCTTCTTGTTCTAGTAGAATGGGATCAACAATACTTTTATGGGAGTTCTCTGCTTTCCATGCTTTGCCTTCTTTGGTTGCAAGGCTCAAACCTTCCGGCTTGATTGTATATTCATCCTCGAACCGCTCAGGCTCTAATACCTTAGCATGCAGGGCATCGCCCTGCTTAAAGGCTTCTTTGCTTACTTCCGGTAACTTAACGTCCGACCAGTAGCGCAAACCGGCCATGAAAGGATTATCCATATAAGCTTTCAGCATACTGTTATTAATTGCTCTCAATGCGTGATATTTGGTTGCTTCGTCTTGTATTTTCATTATTCGCCCCTCACTAGTTCATCAAGTTTTTTACTGAAATTATTTAGGTATCCTGCGCTCCATTGGTGTGGCTGTCCCTTAAATGTTCCGGCTATTTCTTCGATTTGCTCTATCGTCAAACCGTCTTCTAAATAACTTTCTATCAGAGCATTGTATGCATCTTGGCTTTTTTGCTCTTTTGGCTTTAGCTTTGGTATTTCTACTGTTACTGAATCGGCTTGAGGTATTGCCGTATCCAAATTAATTACAGGCTTTTCGACCCTTACGGCTTGTCCTTTGTCTACTGGCGCAACTGGTAAGGGCTCCTCTAGTTCTTCAGAGCTTATAAGACCAAGTAAAGCATCGGCGAACTGTGTCCTGAGTGCCCAAGTTCTAGCACGATTCTTTAACATCTTTGTAGGGTACTGCGACCATGGTCCCGACTTGCCCCACAATCGAGCCTGTTTAGCTTCTGCTTGACTGAATGACTCGACTACAGGAGGTTTACCTTTTCTTAGAGCTTTGCAGGTTGCTGTTTGTGTCTCTTCGTCGAAGCTCATCTCTACACCTGCATATTCTGGATGACTTTGACATACTGCAAGTAAAGCATCGCCCCAGAGTGTCGGACGACCGTTAATCACTGATATATTCTGTACCGCTTGGAATGGGTTTAAGCCTATCTGTTGACCCATGCTTATACAAATGAAAATATCCTGTGCAGACTTATGACCTGCACTAAATGACGTTTTGCTTAGAATGTCGGCAAGCTTCCAAGCTTGCCCTAAATTATTCGGCTTGAATTCAGCCAAATCAGTCCATGACTCTTTTTCTTTAGTTTCCATATCATACCTTTCGTAATAAAAAAGCCCTGAGTGCTTGCGATTCGTGAGAATCCTCAGGGCACAGCCGAAGCTGTTTATGTTTTAATTGGTTTTCGAACCGCAAGCAAATTCATTCTATAACTAAATAACTCGGTTTGTCAAAAGGGTATTTCATCCTCTGCCATCACAGGCGCATCTACCGGACTTGGCAGAGCTTTAACGCTTTGATTGTCTGCTGACTTTTTACCTTTCCCTGGGGGAAACTCGAATCGATCAACGATAACGCCGGTACTGTATTTTTTAACTCCGTCTTTCTCGTAGCTCTCGGTTTTCATCCGACCGGAACAGTAAATTCCGTCACCCTCACCGATATACTTTTCAATAATTTCAGCGGTTTTACCGAAAGCAGTGCAGCGTACAAATTCAGAATCATCCTCTTTCTTATACCCATCACAAGCAACGGTAAACTTAGCAATCTTCAATCCTGCTTGTGTCTCTTTTGTTTCCACTGGGCGCACAACTCGCCCCATGATCATTACAATATTCATTCTGTTTTTCCTTTCCTCACTTGGCTACGAATCCAATCATAAGCTCGTCGCCAACTTTCAATTTCTTTAATTAGTGCTTTCCATCTTTTGTTTAGAAAAGCTTTGTTTATACGATCCTCCAAGGCGTAAAGACGCTTCACAACATCTTCACGCTTTGAAAGAAATTCCATTTCTTCTTTACCCATATATTCTTCAGCGCAATCGTTAACTTCTTTAACCAGACGCTTGAAATATTTATTCTGAACTGGGCACGACTGTTCCTCCAAATCATCTAAATGTTGTTGAAGTGCATCGCACATACTCGGCCCCTTTGTGCTGAAAAATTTCTAAATAGCTTGCATGCTCGCAATGTTCACAGTGGAACACTAGACGGACACCAGAACGGCGCAAACTTGGGTTTGCTAACTCTCCGGAGTCTGGTCGACCTGTCATTGCATACATTCTTAAACCCTGATCTACAGGAACGCCATAATGCATCGTTGGGCCGTCTTCCTCTTCTCGTCTGAATACATCAACCGTCTGCAAGTGCATATTTTCGCTTTCGCAATTTGCGCACGTAATGCAGCCCCAGAAGCTTTCGCCTACTAATTCATTCATGCAAAATTTTGCTTTCTTAAACATCCTGATACCTACCTTTGTTTATTGTTTACGCAGCTTGTATTTTCTTATCTCTGCGTTTTTCTCTCATGTGACTATTCCAAAACTTTATTGGAGGCACATTATAAAATCGTTTTGTTTGATTGTTTTCATCCTTGCTTGGTTTATTCTTAAATCCGAATTTTTGCAGAACTTTACTGATTGCCCGTATATCTCGGCCTGTCGGTGTTGCACCTTCTTGCAGGATAAAACCGGCTATTTCTGTAGTAGTGGCTTTATAGTCTGCTTCTTCTTCCCAGTTGAAAAGATCTTGAAGTTCCTCCTCAAAAGGTAAAAGGTTTTCAAATTCCGTTAGATATCGTCTGAGCTGTGCGTCTTCTTTTTGCGTTAAAAGATAGCTTTTAACTTCGCTGTCTTTGTCAAATTGCGTGTAGTGCCAGTAAGCTTCAGCATATACTTGTTGCATGTCCACTTTGTGAAAAATATCCAATGACTCTACCGGAAAGGTCCACCATCTTGAATTTCCGGTATCATCATTCAAAAACACTTTAGGATTAACCGAAGCACAGAAAATTGTACGTCTTTCGTATCTATCCGCTCTAGTAGCATAAGGAGTTCTAATAATGTCCTCAGTCTGGGTAATAAAGCTTTTCATTCTGCTTATATCTGTTTTTCTGAAAGTTGCGTCTAATTCGCCAAGTTCGCAAATGAGGCAACTGATAGCCAGTTTATAACTATCTTTGTTTTGTGCGTCGAGAGTTACACCACAACGCACATACTCTTCAAGATCCGGAGGTAAAAGCCTACGTATCCAAGAAGTTTTTCCGATGCTTTGAGGGCCTTGAAATACTAGAACGCCCTTGGTGAATGGTCTTTTTTCATACTGACAGGCAACTATTGAAGTAATCCATTTTCTAAAAATAACTCTGTAAAAATCTTTCTGGATCTTACTTATAGAAGAGTCAAAAGTTATTGTGTCGAATAGATCATCAATCGGTGTCTGTTCCTCGTCCCATTCTTTTGATTCGATCCATTCACAAATGCGGTTTTTCCTGTTACGGCTTTGCTCTGCGCTTAAAAGTCCCTTTATTGCAGATCTAATATTCATGCCGTCCTTGATTGCCTCATTTATTAAATATTCATCGTGATAATTCGAGTGAAATTCGACTTTATCATCTTTCTTGAATAGCGGTTCTTTCAATAATTCATCGGTGTAAATTTCTACGCCGATTCGCTTCAGAAACACCTTAAAATTCTCATATACTGGATAGGGATTTCCATGCGAATTAACTAGTCGGTAATCTGTTTCATTAAACTTTTTGCGCCCTAACTTTTCGGGCGTGAACAGTTCTAAAAATTGAGGTAAACCTTTACCTTGGCACTTCTCGGCGTGGCATTTAATTTGTGGCCATTCGCCCTCAGTGTGTTTATACGCTGCGCTAAATTCTGAATCCTCGTGAGCATGCCAAGGACATTCTATTCTTGTCCATTCGTCGCCCTCTGCACCGATTTCCAGATCTCGCTTTTCAAGTAGATCTTTCATATTTAGACTGACCAGATCAACGCCAGAAAATGCCTTTTCGAATTGGTAAGGCTTAGGCTCCCATGCATCGCCCTTAAAATACTTTTGTAAGTAATCAGCACCTTCAAGATGACAGGGATACAGCCAGAGCTGCGCTACTTCGTAGCTCTTTTGATCTATCATAGTCTCATAGTCTTTTAAGCCTAAATGCTCAATCAGACGCAATGTTTCCCATTTGACCTGGCTTTTGTAAATAGGTTTGCTCGTCGGTACAATAATACGGAATCGAGGCTCGTCTATTGTGTGTCGTTTTGTTGTGTGGATAAATCCACTTAAACCGGAATCTTCGAGCCATTCAAGAGCATCCGACAAGTCCACCATCTGGCCCTGTTTTTTTGAATCATTGTCTAGATCTATCACTAGACAATTAACTTCTACGATATTATCAGCACCCCTCAGGCCCTTGTACGCTGTTCCGGCAGACCAACATTGTACATTCTTTGCTTGATCTAGGGTTTTTATGACTGTCTTTTCTGGTGAAAATTTCTTAACACGACCAAATTTTGATTGAAAAGAATTGAAGTGTGTTATAATCATCTTATACCTTTTGTTTACAAAAGCTCCGATTGAGTCGTCAAATTCGTCGGGGCTTTTTTGTTTTCATCTCATTTATACTAAATTCTTGAAAAAATTTTCGCAAGTTTTATTTACTTCTCTATCTCACAAGTCGCACAAAAACACCCAGAAATTTATAGGCTGATTTTGCATTTTTTGGAAAAGGTTACAAACTGGTTACAAACTTTGTGAAAAGTTACAGAATTCTGTAACTTTTGGTTACACAAGTTACAGAAGTTACAGAATGCAAAAAAAGTCTGTAACCTCGGAGATCCGCATTATCAAAGGGCTGTAGCGATTTGGTTACAGGTTACAGTAATTTCTACCTTTCTTTCTTCTATAGTAATATATATACATATATATATAGAAATATAGGTTTTTTGTTAAATATTAGTTATAAGGTATAATATGAAAACTTGTGTAACCCGTAACTTTTTGCACAAATTACAACCAGTTTACGGAATATCCGAAGGCTTGCTGTGCGTATCGGTTGACGTGCAAAGATCGGCAGGACATTGCACGTATTCACAGAGTTATTCACATTACGTGAACGTCTTGTGAATATTCTTTTTTGCTAAACTCTCGATTTTGCTTTATTCTTACAAAAGTTGTGAAAAAGTCCGATTTTTTGAATACTATGAATTTAGAAGAGCATAAGACGAGATTGTGCAAAGCTATTTATTTGATGTTCAAGGATGAGGATCTTGTGTACATCGGCATGACTGACAATGTCCCGATCCGCATCAAAACGCACAACATCGTTAGAAAATCGGAGTACGATTCGTGTTTTTACCTTTCTTTTCCTTTTGAGACTGGACGAGATGGTGGAATATCTAAAGCAGTCGAAAAGGCTTTGATTAAACATTTCAAACCACCGCTCAACAAAGACGAAATAAAAAACCCTCTAACTTTTCCAGAAGTGTGGCTTATCCGGCAGCTTTTTGGTGATGACGTAAAGATTGAGTACTGATATGACACTCGAAGAGCTTTACACATCACGCCAAGAGCTTAAGCAGATCAAACAAGATATGCACGAGCTCCGGCAGCACGTAAAATACTTAGCAGCCGAACTCGCAGCGGTCAAGACTCAGCTCACGATGGAATACGAGCAAGAGTATTGGAATTGAGTAAGCGTCATGGATTCTTTCATCTCTCACCCAAAGAACAATGCATGGAAGAATGAAAAAGAACTGCGCCAACAGATCGACGAGAAAATCAAAAGCGGTAAATTAATCCCAGGAACCGGAGCCGGACAGCTCACAGTCAGAAAGATGACAGACGAAGAAAAAAAGAAATACAAAGTGCTCTGATTTTGCGATAGAATGAACGCAGTATTAATTGACGTTTTAGCGAACTCAATTGCTGCATAAGATAAGTACAAAAACATTAAACCGCTGCATTTGTGGCGGTTTTTTGCTTTCCCGAAAAAAAAAACTTCAACTATTTTAATAAAAGGTATTACAATTAATCTAATTATAGGTATACTGAAAATATAGGAAACAAAAACGAAAGGTAAACGAGATGGAAAAGCATGAAACAGTTTTAGTAAATGAATTAGGAGATAGACTTGGAACTTTTGGGACTGAACTAGGTTTTTGGTTTACAAGAAACGGAAGAAAGAAATTTGAAAGTAAATTAAAGTTCGATAATTTCGCAGATGTAAACAAAGCTTTAGCCAAGTGCATTAAAGCTAAAAAAATATTTAATGAAGATTTAAGAGTTGAAATTTAAGCAAAAGCCCTGAGCAAGGCTGAAAACTGCTCAAAAAACACTAAACGAAAGGTAAACGAAAGGTAAACGAGATGGTAATTAAAAAAGACATTAATTCAGTCGGGCAAGTAAGTGCAACAATTGACCTGAGCCCGAAGGTTCAGGTATGGCACTTTAGAACTGGTACTCATAGTACCAATATGGTGCTCTGGAAACAGAGTGACCATGTAATCAAATATAGATTTGATACGCTGTTACAGGCGTATCAAAGAGCTAAAAGGCTCTTAAAATATTAGGAAACGAAAGGTAAATATATGGAAAAACGAAAAGTAGGTAGGCCCAAGGGGTCTACCAAGCCCGACAGCAGAAAGGCGTATTTGACGATACGCCTAACAGATGAGGAAAAGCGCAAAATTAAACAAGAAGCCGAAAATCTCGGCGTTCCGATTATCGACGTTTTTATGATGTTCTTGAAGTTCTACAAAGAGCATCAAAAGTAAAAAACACCCCCTCAGCCCACTGTAAAAGGTGGGTTTTTTTTATCGCTACCACATATGTTAAAATAGATTCTTTCAAAAAAAATTCTCCATCGTGTTACATCGTGTTACAATCTTCGGCATGGAACGAGAAGCCCCAAAAAATTCATTTTTGCAGTGCAGAGTAACAGAAGCCGAAAAGCGCAGAATTAAAGAATTTTGCAAGATTCACCGGTTAAGTATTGCGGAGCTTCTACTTGAGGCGGTCAGAAATGGGCGTTAAGAATCAAAAGTTTATACGAATTCCAGAAAGCACCGAATACATTAACGAGCGTGGAGCGATACGTTTCGAAGATGGCCGGATAATTGTAAGAGATTACAGCGACAGCCAGAAAACCATCGCCTGGACAACTGACACAGCCACAGAAGACGAAAGACTAGAACAAAATGAGATTTTCAAAGTTACTCAAGCGCAGGTAACAGCAGGAACGATCAATCTAAGTTATGACGTAGCAAGCGCAGCCAATGTGCGCATACATCAAATAGGATCAATACCTTTGATAAACGCTTCAGTCAACGAAAGCTTTTTTAGTGGCGGTAATTTCTCACCCGATAAGCCAGATTTTAGGGCGACAGATCAATCAGACTCGATAACGATTAGAGCGTCAGATCTATCGACTAACATAAGCGTCGATGACGTAATAGAAGTGCGTTACGATATCTACACAGATACGAACAATAAGATACGCCAGGTTATAAACCAAACACCGGCCGTTGAACTTGTGACGATTACAAACACACATATAACACAAGGTTACTTTGTTTTATCCTCTCAACCTTCCGCACCTGATTTAGTCGAAATTTTTCATCTGGGAGGTATTGAGCAAATTAACAGATCCGCTTTCTCGACCGTTGAATTAGATCTTTTGCCAGATTTACCAGATTTTGCAGTTGCTGATGCGAACGCCGACGAGCCCAAAGCAATCTACATTCGAGGATTAGATTTTTCAGAATCAAATGATTTAGACCTTTCAAACAAAATTTCTGGTAACATAGATACCGGAGACACTTTTATTATTTTCTACCGCAGTTAAAGCGGTAAAGGAGAAAAAAAAGATGGCTCGATTGATTAAAACCGCTTTTTTAGAAGATGATGTTATTAATTCAGCGAAACTCGCTGATGGTGCGGTAGTTGCAGCAGCTCTTGGATCTGGTGCAGTAGTAGAAGCAAAAATTGGTTCCGGCGCAGTTACTAACGCTAAACTTGGTGCTGACGCTGTAAATGGCGATAAAATCGCTGATGATTCGATTGATTCCGAGCATTTGGTCGATGGCAGCATTGACAATGCTCACCTATCCGCTGATTCAGTTTCAGCCGACAAATTAAAAATCGCTTACGGTGATTCTGTACGATTTGTAAATTCTGCCGGTTCGGTTGTAGGTCTTTCAATCGATAGTGATGGAGATCTAGTAGGCCCAGACACCAACAAGGTTGCTAGCCAGTCTTATGTAAGTACTGCTATCTCAAATCTCGTGAATGGAGCGCCTGGAATTCTTGATACTTTAGACGAAATTGCGCAAAGTATCGGCGACGATGCAAATTTTGCGACAACAGTAGCGAATTTAGTAAATTCTGTGGAGAGTTCGGCAGGGCTTAACAGCGATGGATCATATACTAGCCCAGGAGGGACTTATCTAGGTTCCGAAACTACCTTAAAAGGTGGATTATCTACTTTAGATTCAAGCCTTTCAAGTGCTGTCACTTCGTTGACTAGTTCAATATCAAGTAATGTTAGCAGCCTTGAAGGTAAGATCAATACTGTTGAAGCCTCTGTTGGTTTAGCTGCTGACGGTTCATATACTGCTTTCAGCGGTTCGAACTACATGGATACAGCTACTAGCATCACTGGAGCTTTAGAAGATCTAGATGCTCAAGCAGCAACTAATGCCGGTGGAATCACAAGTCTCAACAGCTCTGTAACTAGCATAAACAGCAGCATCACTAGCATCAACAGCGATATATCGACTGTTGAAGGTAAAGCCGACAGAGCTTTAGCTGTTGTACCAAAGCAGGACGTGATTGTGATCTCCGCTGATGACATCACTAATAGCACTGTATCCTTTGATCTGAATTTCTTGGCAAGATGGCATGATCGTGTTGTCGTTCAATATGGTAACTTGATTCTAGTGCCTGGTGCTTCTTACGATTTTCAAGTAAGCAGCGATGCGACTAATCAAGATACAACTATCACTCTTTCAAGTGATTACGCACAAGCCGGAGGCAAGCCTTTATCACAGGGTGATGTTCTCGTCGTTCGTTACGATTATGACAGCAGCTTTACTTACGCTTAAGTTTTAGTTCTATCTAACGATAGTTAGGGCAGTCTTCGGACTGCCTTTTTTTATTTCTGGTATAATTAAATTATGGCTATTTTTGCATCAAAAATTTCTGGGGAATTCAGAGAGTTGACGATAACTCAACAGACTGATACTTTTACGCTCGACTCTCAAACAATAGCAGACGGAAAAGTTCAACTCACAGCACAGCCCAGAGAAGACAAAAAAGTCAGGGCTTGGATTCAGACAAGCTCAGGTAATCTTTACCCAGAATTGCAAAACTACCATCTGATAGCCACAGGTGCGGATTTTGATATAATTGAACAGAACGAAAATTATTTTTTTCGTTTCGATGCAGAAACGCTAACCAGTACAATGCCTTCGGCAGGTAGTACCCTGACAGTTTTTTACGAGTTTGAAACTCAAGGTGATGAAGTGATAACAGATCCACAAGAAATAGCACAAGCCGTCTGGCAGACAAGTATTGCGAGTCAGTACGCATCTGAAATAATGCGCCGAATCTATCAGATAAATTCTGGAGCATGGAAGCTTGACGCAGAAACAAGAAGGCTCAAGTTTTACGACTCCGACGGCACGACCGTATTATTTGAATTTGACATGCTTGATGCACAAGGTAATCCAACAGTCAGCAGCGTATTCGAAAGAAGGCCAAGAACATGAGCATAATGACGCTTGGATTAGGCCAAGGCTTTGCAGTCGGGGATACTCTTACGATACAATTTACAGAAACCGAACAAGTGTTAGAGGTTAGCACTGAGTTGATACTTGCTGAAATCACGAACGACACAATAACCCTGGAGCTAGACTAAAATGAGCTACGACTATGAAATAATAGAAGGCGATAATTTGCCATTAATAAAAGTCAAAGTGTCGAGCTATTCGACGCTCGATGAAAACTGGGTAGCTAAGCTCTACGTGACAAAAGCAAGTGATCCAGATACGCACCTTATAACTAAAAACTCATTAAATAAAGACTCAGCCAACGAGTATTTCGAGGCGTTTTTGACTCCTGCCGAGACTACAAGTTTAGGAGATGGACAATACAATTTAATTATACAAGTCACTAACGCCGTTTTAACTCCGGTTGAATTTAAGCTTACAAGCAAAAAGACATTAAAAATTAATCCTAGTTTGGTGTAATTATGGCAGTTCCAAAGCGTGTTAAAAATCTTATCGAAAAACATAATCTAAAAGGTGTAAACAAGCCAAAGCGAACACCGCAGCATAAATCAAAAAGTCATATAGTGCTTGCAAAAGAAGGCGAACAATACAAGCTTATTCGATTCGGGCAACAAGGCGCAAAGACAAAACCACCGAGAGCAGGAGAGAGCGAAGCCGACAAAGCAAAGCGCAAAAGTTTTAAGGCTCGACACGCAAAGAATATTAAAAAAGGTAAGATGTCGGCTGTATATTGGTCGGATAAGGTGAAGTGGTGAGGTAAGTTATGCCAGTGAAAAAAACTAAGGGCGGTTACAAATACGGAGAAAAAGGCAAGACGTACAAGAGCCGAGCTAAAGCAGTTAAGCAGGGTAAAGCTATCAAAGCATCGGGATATAAGCGAAAGAAGAAATAACTCACATAATTTAACACATAAAAAATGCCAAGAACTAAACTATTTACAGATGAGCAGTTAGAGCAAGCACTTATGCAGTGCTGCGGTATTCTTTCGACTGCTGCAAAAAAGTTAAAGGTAGATCGTTCGGCTGTTAGTCAAAGAATCAGTAAAAGCAAAAAGCTACAGGAAGTAGTAAGACGGGCAAAGGCACAAGCCCTTGATTTAGCAGAATCAGAATTACTATTCCGACTTAAGGACAGAAAGCATCCGAATACTCAGATGAACGCTATAATGTACTATCTGAATAATCAAGGTGAATCTAGAGGATACACGCCGAACAAAAAGCCCGATAGAACAGAGGATACAAGCACCGAAGATCTTAAGCGATTAAGTAATCTATTTCGAAAAGCATACGACGAGAAGCCAAAAAATGAATCGGGCGACTGAAAATATATACAGTCAAAAGGTTATCTATCATCCGGCACAATTTGACCTGTTCAACTCGGATGCTCGATTTATCGTAATAGCTGCCGGACGCAGAAGCGGAAAGACTTTCACAGCAAAACGAAAGCTAGTAATGCGAGCACTCGATACGCCAGGGCTTTACTTTTGTTCAGCTCCAACATTCCCACAAGCTAAGGCGATTTTTTGGGAAGATCTAAAAGCATACTTACCGGACTTTTTGAGAAGCAAAGCACCGAATGAATCAGAATGTAAACTGTTTCTTAAGAATGGCTCAGAGATCCGCATTATAGGACTAGACCGACCGGCACGATTCGAGGGTATCCCTTGGACAGGCGGAATAATAGACGAAACTGACGATCTAAAAGAGGAAGCATGGCAAGCGCATATCAGACCTGCACTTGATACGATTGGCCTTAACACTTGGGCTATCTTGTGCGGAGTGCCCGAAGGCAAAGGTTTACTTTTTGAGTTGAGCAAGAAAGCAGCGACAGACGATAACTGGCAATTTTATCACTGGAAAAGCTCGGAGATCCTAAGCAAGGAAGTAATAGACGCAGCAAGGAGCGACTTATCACCGCTGCAATTCAGACGAGAGTACGAAGCATCTTGGGAGACTGGATCGAACATTGTTTACAGTGATTACGACTCAATCAAGAATGCAACACACAAGACTATTGATCTAGAATTGCCGATACAGTGGGCGCATGATTTCAACTATACGCCACTAAGCTCCTGCATTATCCAAGAACACGATGACGGTAATCATGTAGTCGATGAAATTATACTGATTTCCGCAGTAGCAAAAAACGCAGCTCTGGAATTTGTAGACAGATACAAAAACCACAAAACAAAACGCTGTTATATTTTCGGCGACTACTCAGGCACAGCAGGAGAGAAACACAATCAAGGCAGTGATTACAAAATAATCGAGCAGATCCTAAGATCAAACGGTTGGAACGTAACAAGACATTGCAAGCCGAATCCGGCAATTAAGAGTCGGCAAAACTCACTTAGAGCGCAGATCTGTAATAGCTACGGATCTCGGAATTTATACGTAAATGTAAAAAAGTGCCGTTATGTTGACAATGGCTTGTCAAAGACTAATCTTATGAAGGGCTCGAGTTATCAAGAAGTCGAGGACGATTACCAACATATAACAACTGCTCTAGGCTATTGGGCTTGGACGAGGTATCCTATTCACCAAGGAATAGCAGCGACTCAAAAAGGGTTTTAATATGAATGAAGAAATATTTGAAGTATTCGACAACTTTAGCCAACACTTCAAAGTTGCATCACACTTTGAGCTTATGAATGATTTTCCGAGCCTAACGGACTGGATAGAGTTCCGCAATAGTTACAACTATTATTCTAGTTATCTAACTAGTTCCGGCTTTTTGAGATACAAGGACTTCGTTAATGATGTCGCTATTTTCTTCCCACCTCATAAACACGAACAAATTGAAGACTACATCCGGCGCATGAGCACAACAAGCCCATACAATGTATACAAACATTCTATCAATGCACTACTCGGAATCATCGGACGCAAAGACGCAACCATTACAAATTCAGAAGAAGCAAGAACCGACTTCTTGCATAAGATTGACAGCAGCTCCAGAGACTGGCAAAACTTTATTCGTACCGAAGTTTTTCCGGCTGCTATGACTGGCCTAGGCGGTATCTTTGTTGACAATGTAAACGGTAGGCCGGTTTGGTCTTGTTATGATGCAAGACACATTTCCAGAAAACATCTATGCTCTGAGTACATCGCCGGAGAAGACTACTTAAAGCGAGTCGTTTTAGTTACCGCAAGTCAGACAGAACGCAAAGACAAGGAATACGAATACGAAGAATGTAAAAAAGCATTGTGCCTAAAACTTATCGAGCGTTCAGAACTTGCAGAGTTCGAAAGTGGTGAATACGTTTCGTTCAGCAGAGAGAAAGACCCCGACAATTTTGTAGCTGTTTTTCAGATCTTTGAGAAGCGAGAATCTGAGGAGATGGAATTAACAAGCCAAGGCGTGTTTAGAAACATCTCAGGCGAAACATTAAACAGATTGCCATTCTTTTTATTCAAGGGTGCTGATAACATGGAGGTTCCGTTTTTTAGTGCAGCTAAAAAAGCGTTGAAACTTGCAGATCAGGAGTCAGTATTCGAAAATGGTCTAGCAGTTGCTAATTATCCAATGCTTGTACACAAGTCGGATAGATCCAGTTTACCGATTGACTCGGAAGTTACAGAAAACAATCAGAATTTAAGACCTGGTCTTATCATCTCACCTCGCTCAGTTTTCGAACTACCACAAGATGACTCGCTTGACTTTTTAGAATACGAGGGCAAGCCTTTTAAGTTAACCTTTGAATACTTAAAACATCTCGCATATCAGGTCAGCAGCATGATAGCCAACAAACTAGCAGACCAGAACACAATGAAAACCAAAGCAGAGTATGAAGGGCAGCAGATGACAAATACAAGCGTGGTTCTCAGAATTGTAGATAGTTGTGAAAATGCTGTGCAGTCTGCTTGTGTTGCGTCTATTTTCTATCTCGGAGGGCAGGAGCAAGAGATCCCAAAGATAGATCTAAATCGGGATTTTGTACGTGAGCAAGTACCTAGCGGATTTGTTGACTCTATTGTTAAAACTTGGGCATCTGGTTTAATCTCTGGGGATCTCGCTATCAATATTTTGAGAAATAAAGAGGTAATCGAGACAGACACGACATATCAGGAACAGCTTGAGAAGATAGAGCAAGAACAGGTATTCTCTGGAACTGAGCCGAGCCCAGAAGCGGATGAATGAGCTTTTTCGATACGTACATAAGAGATCAAGCATATCTACAACGGTTTGATTTTGCGAGTGCTGAGAATTACACAAATCAGCTCGAAGAGATTCGGGAATATTTAGAATCAAATCTTGCAGCATCGGACACTATCCAGAGTCAAACAAGATACCGGAATCTAATCGCACAAGTCGATGAAGAGCTTAGACCGCTTTACGCAAGACTTAAGACAGATCTAGAATCTGATAATCGTATTGCTTCACAATTTAGTTACGAAATAACTAACAAAGCTTTTGAGGGTGCAGGAGTTGAAATCAAACAGACATTCGATGCAATCCCTTTTGATGCTCTTAAGATGCTTATAAGCATAACGGACAATATTACTCTTGAGGGCTACGAGCAGACAGACCGACAATTCAAGCCGAGTAAGGAAATAGATAAGCTTATGAGGCAGCACAGCAGAGAATACAAAAAAGCTTTAAGGCTTTCGATTGCTGAGGGTTTAGGAATTGACGATACAGTTAAACTTTTTCGAGAACTGACAGAAGACACGGACAACTTGAAAACCCATCAAGTAAACGCATTGACTCGCACAACAATAGCGGAAGCCATGCAGCGCACCAAAGAATACACGAACGAGAAGAATTTTTCTGATGTTATAGAAGGTTATCAGTGGGTGACGACACTAGACAACCGCACATCAAAAATCTGTGCAAGCAAAGCAGGACAGATAAAAAAGAAACTCGAAGACTTCCCGATACGCCCACCGGCGCATATCAATTGCAGATCTCAGATTGTGCCCTTCGGCGAATTTGACGACCCGAAGACAATGAGCCAACGGGCCCGAACATGGCAGCAGAAAATAGTCGCAACAGAAAGAGGCGAGATCAAAAGCCAGTTCAAACTAAAAACTGATAAAGTAATGGATATACAAGTACCAAAACAATCCAGTAAATTTACAAGCTTCGATGTTTTTTTCAAACAGATGAGCAAACAGGATCAAATAAACTGGCTCGGCCCACAGCGTTACAAAATGTACCAATCAGGCAAATTAGGCATGAAACAATTACTAGACGGACAGGGCCGGATTCGCACAGTTAAAGAGCTAGCGAACCTTTTAGGAATAAAAAAGGAAGGATTGCAGGAAATACGAAGGCGTGACAAGCAAATTAAAGCGAAAAAGCCACAAATTAGTACACGAGCAGCAAGCATACAAAGAAAACGCCGAAAATTGAACGAAAGTAAATAAATGAGTTATAATGTTTCTGGCGAGATGCCAAAAAACCAAAACGGGCGAGACGCTCAAAAATCCCAAAACTGGCGAGATGCCAAGGAGTGACACTATGTCTAAAGTTTTAACAGCTTATAGCGTTGAAGATTTTAACGAACTAAACGAAGATGATAAGAAGTTTTTAGTAGAGGAAGACGGAAAAGTATTCTATGACCCGTCACCACTTTTAAGAACTTTAGAGAATCAGAGAAAAGCCGAAAGAGAGGCAAAAGCGGAAGCGGAGCGAATCAAGGCGCAGATCGAAATATTAAAATCTGAAAACAGCAAAGCAGTGAAACCAGAAGAGAAGAACGAAGACCCACAAGATTCAGCGCAGCTTTTAGAGATGCAAAAAGCATTAAAAGCTATGCAGGATCAAATGAGCTTTGAGAGGCAGCAAAACGCAAAGCTGAAAATGCAGCAACAAACAGCAAGAGCAGCGGAGGCGGTTGGAATGCGCTCAGAGTGCGTAAAACTCTTCGAGGGACAGATAGCTTCTGATGACAGAGGTGCATTTGTTCTGGACGTGGACGGAACTCCAAAAATTGACCCCATGACGGGCGACAGAATAAGCATTGAAGATTATTTCAAGGATTATCTAAAATCTAATTCTTGGGCTAGTAAGGATGCAAGCTCTGGAGCAAGTTTCGAGGGTTCTGGGATTAGAGGACAAATCAACAAGGTACAAACTTCTAAAACTCAAGAGCGAGAAATACGCAAAGGGTATCAAGAGGCTGTACTCAGCGGAAATAAAAACGCAATACAAAAATTTAGGTTGAAGGCGATTAACGCCGGAATAAACTTATAAAAGGAGTAAAAAAATGGCATCAACTACAGCAAGTGGGTTAATCACCAACCTAGCCAATTATCAAGGTGAATGGATCGGAATCGGTCAAAGAAAGTACCCTTTTTCCAGTCTTTTGGGAATGGGAGCACTAGAGAGAGGCGAAGAATCCCCCTTTCGAGAAGTCGGGGCGATGAAGTTCAATATGAGCCAGTCTTATTCGCTTGATTCGGCCTCCCAGGCGGTCGTAAGTGAGTCCGATACTTTCAACGCTGCTACTAGCACAGTTTACCAAACTACACAGAACACAAATTATTGCCAAGTAATGCGTGAAGGTGTCAGATTTTCAGATCTAAAGCTTTCTGATAGATCAATCAGCGGTAACGCTATCGACGGCGATATCTTCGCTATGCAAGAGTTTCAAAAGCAAATCATGATTCATCTAGAGCAAATGAAGAGAGATTTTGAATACTCAATAATTAACGGAACTGGTCAGGATGGATCAAGTAATCCTGCTACAGCTTTCCAAGTCAACGGACTTTACACAGCTTTGAGCACCAACAAGATCGACGCTTCGGCGGTTGCAATCTCCAAGCCTTTGATCGAAAGCCTAGCTGAGTCTATGCTTGATAACGGTGCTGACATGGAGGACATGTATTTTATGTGCAGATCCAATCTTTTGATGGACATAAATACACTTTACGGAGTTCAGCCAAGAAGTGAGAGCCGAGGCGGTATCAACTTGCTAGAGCTAGTTATTCCAGGTATGCCACCTGTAAAGCTTGTATACAATGACCTTGTACCAAACGGCGTTTTGTTAGCTGTTGATATGGGTCACTGTGAAGGTGTTTCAAACACTACCCCAGGCTTACCACAAATCTCATTCCGATCTACTGCAAACGTAGGTCAAGGTGAGATTGGCGAAGTTTTCGCTAAAATCGGAATTGATTTCGGTCACGAAAGCAAGCACGGAGCACTTCACAACTTATCAGTGTAAGGAATAAACATGGCTGAAAAGAAACAACTAAAAGACTTAGAACCGGTTAAGCAGAAAAGGCGTGTGGACGTTCGTGTTGCATCCTTCATGTTTCGGGGAGAAGTCAAAAAAGCAAAGTACGACGAGATCAAGCACGTTCATTATTTTGAACTTGAAAACGATCATGACGAATTTGCTAAACACGTATTGAGAAAGGCTAAATAACATGGCAATTGTGTTTAATTCGACGGTGTCAGCAAGTGGGGCTAACTCTTATGCTAGCGTCGCTGAACTAAACCAATATCGTGAGAATCTTGGGCTGTCGGTTCTATCTGAATCGGCAGCTCAGGTTGCCTTGATACGTGCTACTAGTTGGCTCGATAATTGTTATAGGGCTTACTGGAAAACACAGAAAAAAGCGGTCAGTACTCAAGCTTTGCATTGGCCACAGGACGGAGCAAAGGATTTTGCAGGAACGGAATTAAGCAAAACAGCAATACCGGCACAAGTGCAACAAGCTGTATATGAGTATGCAATAAGAGCAGAGAGTCAAACGACACTAGATCCAGTGCCTAGTACAAACGTTAAAAGTCAGGAACTCGAAGGACTCGGCAAACAGGAATTTTTCAATCCTAAGAATAGTCAGCAGTTACCGGATGATTTTTCTTTTATTGATACAATCCTAACCGGCTTAATCGTCGGAAGACCTGGCGGTGCTAGGATTTTAAGATTAGAAAGAGCCTAAACAATGAAACAAGCATTCGTTAAAATGAAAAACAGTATTTTGAATGCTTTTGATGACTTTGTTGAATCAAGCGTATCATTAAAGTTCAATCCTACCACTACATACAACGCAGCCACCGGAGCAGCTACAGTTACATATTCAACTAATGAGACTGTAAAAGCTTACTTATCAGTTTACAAACGACAAGCCACAGGATTAGAAATAAAAGCCGGTGAGCTTAGACTCTTATTAGACACAGTCAGCGAAGTACCGCCGAACAGCGAAATCACTGTGGGCTCAAAAGTGTATCGAGTGCTTGAGGTGCAGCCTATACCAAAAACAAATCAAATCATGACAGAGTGTAAAGTCGAGGCGGTCAACAATGCTTAGCATGGATCTTGCCCGACTACAAAACACATTAAATAAGTATGTCGAAAAGACTAACGCAGCTCCAAGCAAAGCAACTAGGGGCGTTATGTTGTCCATCAACAGACAAACAATTTTAACAACACCGACAGACACCGGACGACTTGTAGGTAGTTGGATTATTTCAGCGAACCGGCCCAGTTCTTACGTTCCGACAGTTTCCAATCGAAGAATATCAGAACAAGCAGCTGCGGAAATAAAACGAAAAACGATAGAAAAGAATGCAAAGAAGTTAGAGCAGTTAAAAGACTTCTCCGGCGTTCTATATTTTACAACTGCTGTCAGATACGCAAAGATTGTAGAATTCGGAGCAGGACGTAGAGTTGGTAAATTCATGTTGTCAAAAGCGGTACAGATAGCAATTCAGAAAGTCCGGAATAAAATCGCATGAATTACTTAGAGATTA
>Ga0196901_1000529_pt1 | contig 19802 bp, 40 predicted proteins | sample CB_VirMetaG_FD_169099 | JGI IMG/M metagenome (GOLD analysis project Ga0196901, IMG submission 169099) | Freshwater to marine saline gradient viral communities from Chesapeake Bay - CB_1504_1 Viral MetaG (v3) (version 3) | ecosystem: Environmental > Aquatic > Marine > Coastal | place: USA... | reverse complement strand
TCGTTCCCAGAACAAACCGGGTCGGCTCCTCGCCATCCTTAAATTTTAGATGGCTTTCGTCAAAGTCTTGGCGATAGGCCACCAGATCAGAGTTCTCAAGATCCAACGCCGGGTCGTTTGAAGCGACCACAATAATCGCCTCTTTTTTGTCAATGGACTTAAACGCCATTAGGCCACCGTGCTTCTGGTTAGCGCGCCATTGCCAACACCGCTAAAACTGAATCCCATCAGGCCATCCGCAGTTGCTTCAATGCTAACTTCTTGAAGGATGATCGTGCCGGTATATTCGTCATCGCCAGTCGTGTCGCCTTCGGTGCGGAGCTTTACGGAAACAGACGAATCGCCAGTCAAAATATCGGTAATGGTCGCAACTTGACCGTTGGTGTCATCCGGATCGTGGTAGCCAGAAGCCTCAACGCTCCAGGTCTTGCTGGTCGCCGTATTGCCAGTCCAGCTATCGCCAAATGCAAACGATTCTTCAGTATTCTGAGTGATGCTCAGAGTGAAGCTGTTGAGTTCGCCAATTAAGTCAGTTCCATAAAAGACGGAACCGGATTTGCCGCTTACTACTGCCATGTGTATCTCCTTAGGTAGTGCCGCGAGTAAATTGATAGAGTACCCGAACCGTCACAATGATTCCGCCTATCGGATCTATCGAGCCTTCATCGGTTTCTATTGTAAGAACTTGGGTGTCAACCGCATAGCCCCCACGGGATCTGTCCACATCTAGGGCTTCCTCGATCGCTTCGATCAAGTCGTTTCTGGCCGTGTCGATAGCCGCAGCTTTCACATAGCCAATGATTCTGTAATCTATATTTCCGTGCCGCTGTGCGTTTGTGTCGCTTAGAGTGGCGTCTGAGCGGCTCTCGGAGGCTGTCTGGACAAGTATCGCCGGATACTGGGCATTAGATAGCTTCTGAAAGTCGAACGGCTCTCTGGTGACATAGGAGGCGGCTACAGGGCTAGCCATAGCCTGCAAGGTGGAAACAATCTCAGAGGCAATGGATTCGCGAATGCTCATAGCTTGAATTGTCCGGCAAAGAAGCGTCCTAATCTATTGGCTTCGTCTTGATTGAACCCAAACCACGGACGCTTGATGTTCAGCATCGCGCCTTTTTTTGAGTTTATTTTGTCGATGAAATAAATCTTTGCGGTTTGGTTTCCAAAGGATTTGCCGTTTATTGAGGCAAGCATTTCTCCAGAAAAGTTGAAATCTACGACCTTAGTTTGGCGACCTTCTTTCTTTCTAAATTTAGCGTAGCCGGCAGAATACGGAGCAAATTTCCCCATATATCCAACGCCCTTTTCTGTTCGATCCGTAATGATATTGCTGCCGTGTAAAGCGGTTCTTTGCAATGCAATATCAATAGATTTCTTCATGCCGCCAGCCGCTTTTTCTAAAGCGCGCTGAACGGCCTTGGAATCAAATTGGATATTGACCTGCATTATCGGAACAGCCTTCCTGAGTGGCGCGGCAGCTTTTCAGCATTGGTCACGGTTGAGTCATTGTCCGCATCGTATTCCACGCCATCACGGAAAATGGCATCCATTTCCTCGGAATAGCGAGCGCGGTAAAACTCGATCATGTTCTGGAAGCGGTCGCCATCTACCCAATTCGTCAACTGCGGCAGCGCATAGCGCCACAGGACAAGGTAGGAAGCGGCTCGCGTCCATTGGGAATCTGTTAGGAGGGTTGCATTAAGTTCGCCGGAAAAACCGGTCTTGTCCCACCATTTGTTGCGGATCTCGCGTTCAATATCAGCTTGTGCGCGAGCGTGTTCGTCCGTAAATGACGAAATGCCCAACGAAAGGATATCGGGCAAAAGTGCTGTAAGGTCTGAATCGGTACTGAATGCCATGATCTGCTCCTGAGATTAGAAAAACCCCACCCCCCGAAGGGGGCAGGGATTTCAGGGCTTACAGACCTGCGTCGAAGTACATCTCAACGCCGTAGTTGTCATCGAGTTCGCCAACGCCGTAGATAGCGGTAGCGTTCAATTCCCAACCACGGATAGATGCGTCACGCTCGTACTCGATATTGAAGTCGCGCTTCATAGCGATAGCGAAAGCTTCCGGAGCGAATACTGCACCCTTAGCGTCGCCTGAGCCGTCTACAGTCAGATTGGCAGATTCGTAGATGTCGATGCCAGCGATCGTGCCGACATAGCCATTACGCATTGCTTCGTTCTGGAGATCACCACCGTTCGGATTAGCGAAGGTGTTGGTCAGGTTAGCCTTCAGAGCGTAAGTCTGATACGGATGGAAAACACCAACCAGACGGCCCGGAGCCTTGTTAGCGCGCAGGGTGGCTGCGGCCTGGAACAAGTAAGCTGCGGTCAGTTCGGTAGTGGTAGAACCCAAAGAGGTAGACAGACCATCGAACAGAGCGATCAGATCTTTGTCCATCTTTGTAGCGATTGCGTTACCCAGAACAGTACCGAGTTCTTCAGCCGGATTGCCAGCGCCCATAGCAGCGAGGTCGGTCAGGACAACCTGAGCGCCAACTTCTGCAACGGTGATGGAAACGGAGCTGGTAGAAACAGCGGTGCTGCTCATATCAGTACCTTCAGTCAGGCCAGCGGCAGAGATCGCAGGATACTTAGGAACCTGGATTACCTTGCCTGCCATGTTGCCGATGTCGTAACGAGTTACCAGACCGGCCATGAGTGATTGTTCCTCAGCGGTGAAACGCGCCTGAGCAACGATATTGACGAACAGGTCGTCAAGAGTCGAAGTAGTAGTTGCTGCCATGATTGGCTCCTTGTCAAAAGATTACAAAGTGGTTATTTCTTGCCCTTCTTTAGAGCGGCGTAGGCTTCTTTGCCTCCGTTACTCCAATTAGCGAGCATATCTTCCACAGATGCAGGCTTCTGTGTAGAGCCACCAGCTTTGCCCATTGATCCAGTTCCGCCAGTAGTGGCACGAACAAAATGCGGGTTTGCTGTCAGGAACTCCTCAACAAGTTCCCCAACCGTCAAGGATTCGCCGGAATCGTTATAACGGTGTGAGCCATTATCGTCAAGGATTTCTACGCTGCCAGTTTCATCAAGGCGGGTTTTGTTGCGCAATAGCGCAGCTACCTGCTCTGGTGACACGGCATTGTATTTGGACGCAGCATTCAACAATTCGCCATCAATCATCTTTTGCTCAAGTTTGGATTCCAACTGCTGAATCCTTGCATCCTTCTTTTCGACGGTAGATTTCAGGATGCTCTCGAATTCTCCGCGCTCTTTCTTGCGCTCGGTTTCCGCAGCTTCCTTTTCTTCCATCAAACGGCGAGCCTCATCAAGGTCAATGCCTTCGATCTTCTTGTCTAATTTCTTCCGTTCCCGGATTAGACGCTGTTCGACAATCTTTTCGACTTCGGCCTGAGTGAAACTCTTTTCCTGAGTGCTTTCGGATTGCTCCACAGTAGCCTCAGCCTCTACTGATTCCATGACTTCTTCGCTCATGTGACGATACCTCCTATGGAGTGTGGGGAACTATTTGCCAGGCTTCCACCCGGTCTTGCGCAATGTGCCGTAGACATAACGGTCGCAGCGTTCTTTGCTCCAACCCTTCTTGCTGCACATTTTCCGCAATTCTTGCTCTAGCTTTTTAGGCATTTGATTCATCCTCAAATACTGGCCGGAAATGATGTCGGCAGTTATATCCGCCCCGGACAATAAATGGATCGCCAGGAGCCTTGCCCTGCCATTGATTATTTGCCCACATTTCGCGGATTTCTTCCTCGGTGTAGGTTTTGCCTGCGTGTTCTTTGCACCATTCGCGGGAATCACGAATCACGGAGCCGTAATACTTCCATTTCTCAGCGCCTGCCTCTTTTCCAGCAGAGGTGACGATAGAAGAATCGAACTGCATAAGCGAATCGTGAACCATTTGCGTTGCATATCTGCGCAAATTATTACCCACACGATCTCTGGCGTATAGGGTGTGTAGCTTTTCTATTGCCTCGGCCTGTTCTGCGCCAGTAGCATTGCGAGCAATATCAACAAGGCGATTAGCTTCGGCAGAGTCGGATTCAATATAAACGCCGTTGATAGCATGGCGAAGTGTCTTGATTGAGTCAGATACAGGTCGACCGGTCAGCGTGTTCTGGTAGATCTCATTTGCCATCACATCCAGATATTCGTTACCGATGGCCTCGAAGCCCTGAAATGACAGGCGTTTGAGATTGCGGATTACTGCTGGATCAATTTCGGTGAAATCTGTATAGGCTCCAATCATGCTCTGGGCGGATAGAACAGCCTCGTCATAATTCCCGATTACTGCTTGAACTTCGGCAAGATATTCTTGCTCAAGAACCGACTGAATTTGAGCGCGAGCCGCGATAGCCCACTCAAGATCGAAAAGATTGCCAGCTTTAGTAGGCGCAGCGGAAACGATGGCAACGACCCTTTCTTCCAAACGGCGCAGAGCGTCTTGTAGGCGCGCTTCATGTGCATCTCCTAATCTTTCAATAATCCGAGCGTGGTCAATGTCTGCGGGCATTAGAACTGGCCGAGTACCTGATTCGTGCTGTCGATTTCTTCATGGGCCTGCTTCAGTTCTTCATCGTCTAGGATGAGATCGGCAATGGCCTTGTCCACTTCACGCAGGAAGGTATTGGAGCGAACGCCGGAGGCTTTGGCCTGCTGCAAGAACGCCAATTCATTCGGGTAGTCACGCAGATCGAAGCTGTCTGGGTAGTACACCTCAACATCTGGGGTGATTCCCTGCCAGATGCAGAACAGTTCCCAGAGTTGTTCTTCAGCCAATTCGAGAATATCAGCCTTTTCTGATAGGCGGGCATTCAATAGCTGGAATTCGGTTTGCAAGGCAACGCCGGATTTTGTCTGAGCCTCAGTACCACGAACAGCGCCCATGTGGGCCATGCGGTTGATGGATTCCACCTTATCCATAATCGCAGCGCGTACAGCGTCCAGATTCGAGCCGCTTGGCTGGATCTGATACGGCTTCAGGTTGGAGTCCATTTCATCCGGCATATTGATTACAGCGCCAGCGCCAGCGGAGGCATCCGTGCCATAGGTCTTGACCAGAGTCGGGTGATTGGAAATTCGGATCAACTGCTCGATTTCGCTCATTTCCTGATAGATCGCCTGCTGCATATAGGCGATGTCAGTCAGGTCTGAAATGCCAATGCCACGCACCACAGAACGGTTGGATGGCAGGAATACAGCCGGAATGCGCCCGATGGGGTTGTCCATCGTTTCGACTAGACGCTCCTGCTCATTGTCCACTTCGTAAATCTGCACTTCTTCTTCAGTCCAAACCCTAAAGAATGCGCGGGTATTGGTGTTGTCGATGCGCTCAATGGATTCACGAACCTTAAGATAGGTCAGCTTGAAGCGGCCAGATTCGGTACGCTCCCAGCGCCAGTCAAATACATTCTCAGGCGTGAAAAGGGTTACATAGGGGCGGATGCCCTGCTGAAGTTCCTCGGCCTTCGTACCAGCCGTGGATTTCGGCTTATCCAGCATGAGCCATACATGACCATAAACGGATGACCAGATCTGCGCTTCCTTCATAAAGGCATTGAAGCTGCGGCCATCCAAATCAGAGTCCTTCAGAAACGGCACAAGGGCCACATTGCCATCGAGGGAATTGAAGTTGCGGGTCGGCGGGATGCGCCACAGATAGGATGAATAGATGTGGACGATATTGCGGCAATGGTTGTCGATTGGGGTCAGCGAGATTCGGCGCTGATACTCGTCCTTGTCCTCATTGATGTATTGGGTCAGATACGCCCCATCCTTGTAGTCCTGGCCCCCCATATAGGAGCGGAGGAAGAATTCCCACCGATTTTCGTTGTCGGCATAGTCTGGATGGGTATAGGTAATCGTATCCATATTCATGTCCACCGGGTCGGTTGCGGTACTTGATACTCTGTGCGGATCGGATATAGAAATTCTACCATGTAGCCGAGTGCATCATTCATGTGATCGTATCCAGAGTCCTTGTCGGGTTGGCTTGTCCCTTCCTTGTAAGTTTGCCGCTCTAGGCTGGCAATCGTCTGTTTGCACTTTGGATGCACAAACAGATTCCGCTTTCCGTCAGCGGATAATAGGCGGGAATTTACCGCGTTAATGCGGTCGCGTATAGCAGGATGCGAATTCCTGACTTGGATTCTGAAACCTGCGTTCTGCAAGATAGATAGATCGGTTCTACCGCCAGCAGAGGTCTTGCGCTGCCTTGAGGCCGGATCGGGATAGATCGTAATGCGCTTGTTCGGGTATCTGTTTCTGATTTCGTCCACCATCTCGTCGGTGTTGGAGCCATACAGGACTATTTCATCAATGACGGTGATTTCCTGCCCAACCCGAACAGCAACAACGGCAGACATAGGATCAATATTGAAATCGAGGCCAATATGAAGATCGTCAAGGTCGGCAGGAGCATTGCTAACCACAGACTGCTCGCGGCTAAAGTTGTAATAGATGATCCCTGAATAGTTGACGAATGCTGCTTCATATTCCTGCTTGAATGTTCTCTCGTCTAAATCCCTGCGAGCGGATTCGATTTCCTCGGCAGATACATTGCCGCCATCAAGGGTGGTGAACTGAAATGACTTCCAGCCGGCATCACCATCCACGCCTTTTGTCCACAGATCGTAGAAGTGGTTTCGGCCCTTTGGGGTTCCGATCCACATGGCAGAGCCTTCCCTGTCTGAGATCGAGGGCCTAAGTACCTCAGTCCAGACAGTTGGTTTCTGGTCGGCAAACTCGTCCATGATGACGAAATCGAGAGCGCGACCACGGAGTGAGTCTGGATGCTCTCCGCCTTTTAGACTGATCGTGCTGCCGTTCAGCAGGGAAATGGTCAGGCTGGTTTCGTTCTTCTTACCGATGTACTCAGCGGGGATCACTTCCATGAGCATATCCCAGCAGATTTCTTTGGCAGCTTTGTAAGTCGGAGCCACATACCAGCAGTTCCGGCTCTTGCCTTGCATTGCGGCCCGCAGAAGTTCTGCAGTTGCCAGGAATGTTTTGCCAAACCTTCGCCCTGCTACAACAACCCTGAATCGGCTCGGATCAAGAAAGATCTGGCTTTGGGGTTGCGTCAACAACATTGATGGTCAGCGGTGGGAGTTCTTTGTGTTCCGTTTCGGTCTTGTCTGTCTGGCCTAGCCAGTTCTTACCTAACCAAACCATGAGGGTCTTGTCGCCTTCCATTGCAGCGGTGAATTGCTTGCGTCTAAGGGACATCTTGCCAGCAGCGCTCTTTTGCTTGTAATACTCCGCAAAAGTTATTCCCTTTTCTTCCTTGATCCTGCGGAACATTGTGTCCACGGACATATCCTGAAGTGCGGCACATTCTTCTTCTGTGCAAAGGATTTCGCAGCAAGAGTCTAGGAGATTCCAGTCCATCTCCTTTCTTGGCCGACCCATTTTGGTCTGTTCTTCACTCATTGTTTGGAACAATCTTCACGACGGAGTTGAGGGCGACTAGGCGAACAAATGCGCTGCGGCTCATGTTGGCCTTCTTTGCATTTGCATCAATTTTTTGCAGTTCTTCCTGTGTCAGCTTCACATTGAACTGGATCGGCTTTTCCTTCATTCGATCACCTTTATAGAAATAGTGCATCTATTTTCTATCGGGCCTCGAACCACCGTCAAGACATCAATCTGCGAATCATCCTCCCATACGCCAGCTTTGGTCAGGGAGTCCAAGACGGCTTTGGTGTAGTTGTCCACATCGCGCCTTCTTCGATCCGGTGCGCATAGCAAGATAGTCACTTCCAACCTGCCTGCCAGCGCGGTTGTTGTTAGACCTGCCGCATTCACGGAAGTGCTTACAGCTTCGGCATATTCCCGGCCCTTCTTCGAGATAATCTGAGTACATAGATTTCCCCTTCTAATGGCTCGCCAGTATCCGTTCACCGATGGCGGAAATGGCAGATCAAGCCTTATTTCGTCCGAGTTTGTATTCTGCAATTCGCTTACCGTTTGGAAGGTCTTTGTTGATCGTGTGGATCGTGTAGCCTAGATTTCGCAGGTCATTGATCCTGGCTGCCAGTCTGAATACGCCGCCTTCTTTCAGCGCGTCCATTGCAGTCAGCGATCCCTTTTTTAATCGAGAATAGACCCAGTTTGTTTGTGACATTTCATTCTCCTTTCAGTTTCCTCTAACAGTTCTTCTTGGGTTGCATATTTGGCTTCCCATGCCCTCTTTCCGAGTGTGTGGATTCCTTCTGGCCCGGTATGGTGGAAATAGCAAAGTGGAATCGTATTTATGTCGTCGGCTTTTTGGCCCATTCCTCGATATTTCACCCCGATCAAGTGGTGGATCTGAGGCGGCTGTCTACAAATGCAGCAACCTAGCTGGCTCAGAATATCGAATCGTTCCTTAATATCTTTTTTCAAGTTTCTTGTAGCTTTCACGGAAAGGGCTATTTTGAGCGCCCCTGCGTGCTGCTTCCTTGATGGTTAGTTTGTCAAATGAAACTGCTTCCTCTAGTGATCTGCCTTTGTAAATCCTCGCCCTAACCTGATTCACGCTTAAATCGCGTCCAGATTCGGCGATGGCTTGTCTAATTTGCTCGTTCGTAATCTTCACGCTTTTTCCTGTGCATTTTTCCGTAGGCATCGGCATAGATGTATTTCTCTGTCACTAGGTACATGACATTGCGCTTGCCTAACCTTCCGTAGTGGATTCTTTCGTGTAATTGCGCCCCATCAAGGTGGGCATTTATGGCGATCTTGCTGAATTCCAAATGGCTCAACAGTTCGCCAATCGTGCTTTCAATCAATGGAGGCAGGTCAACCGAGTATGGGTTCCATCTTCCTCGGCCTCGTGGATCTAGTCTTGGCTCTGATTCCAGCGAGGCAGTCCAATCAACTCGTAAAACATCTTTATGCACCGTATCTCCCTCTTTCCGCCCTTTGGTTGGCTTGGCGCGTTCTCCAGGCTTCAAACCTGAGTTCTAAGTCTGCGCGCTCAAGCGATAGAAGCTCGGCTCTTGCTGTCCAATGCTCCAGTTCGTTAAGTGTTTTCAAATAGTCTGGGTCAGCGTAGGCCTCACGCTCTTGTGCTGCGGCAGTCGGGTATTTTGATTCGTACTGCTTCATCAATAGGGCCTTGTGAACCTTGCGATAGTGTTCGTAATAAATTCTGCGTCCTTTCGCTTCAGCCAGTTCTTGATTCTTCACCCGAATCTCGTGCTGGCGTCGTTCTTCTTCATCCATAACATCTACCTTCTTCTAGTATTGTTTTTCCGTCTTTGATTATTTTCACGGCAGACGGTTTGCCGAATGCTTTAGCCATTGAAACCATGAATTCAGCGCCTTCAGGCCATGCTTCTTTCATTCGCGTCCACTTTGCCTGCTTCAAGGCTTTCTGGCGTTGCTCCATCTTGCGGAGCGTAGCCAAGAGCGCGCTTGAGTTGCTCAATGTGGTGTCCTAGCTTTTCGGTCTGCTGCTTGCGATGCTCAATGGAGAGCCTCGGTGCGGGTTCAAAAGGCACATGGGCTGCTGCTCGCAAGGGTTTGCACATTCGCAGAAACGCTGGCAATGAAGGCGGAAATTGATCGCCTGAATCAATGCAAGCGTCGATCCCTCGTTTGATGTCGTCTGCCTCAATGCCTTTCTCCTGGAAGGTTCGGAACCAGACCTCGATCGCAGTTCCGAATTGGTCGCTGAATTTGGTTCCATAGATCGCCTCTAGCCTGCGCCAGAGGGCCTCCATGTGGCGTTCAGTGATGTGTGAGCCTCGGTGTGACATCTAACAGATCTCCATTCATAAAATCGCCGCGCTGCTCTCGCCATTTCTTTGCGATGCTCGCCGCGTCACGCGTTTGCACTTCCTGAATCTCATCTTCCCAGCGTTCCTGATTTAGGTAGGTCAGCGGGTTCGGTACAAATCCTCTCAACCAGCCAGAGTCATTCGCTGCTCTGTTCTTGACATCTTCTATAATTCTAGGCGCGATCGTATCCAGTTTCAACGAATTCCACTTCTTTTCGCTCGGTTTTTTGCCCACCTTTTTCGGGTATGCGCGCCAGAACTGCTCAAACAATGGTAGATGACATTCTGACACCTCAAGTATAGCCATTGGCAATACCAGAATGTTCGATTTATTTGGGCGATGCTGGCGGATCAAGAGGCCAGATTCACAGAGTTCGTTCACATGGCGCACAACGCTGCGCTCGCTCATGTGGGTTCTGTTCGCTAGGTATTCCACCGATGGGAATGCGATCCCTTCTTCATCTGCAATGTCCGCAACCGCCAATAGGATGATTTTGTTGGCTGGCTCTAGGTTTTGCTCCCACGCCCAAGTCATAGCTGCTAAACTCATACGCGTTCGATCTCCTTTCTCGAACATCCTCCTTCAGCCTATTAGCCCCTCTTTCGAGGGGCTTTTTTTGGGCCTTAGAATGGCATGTCGTCGTCAAATCCGTTGCTGGCCTGCTGGCCCTGTGTCCGCTCCTTCGCCTCAAACGCCTTCACGCGAAGCTGGTTCCCATATTGGGGATCGTAGCTGGGGATCGGGAGGGAATCTAGGATTATATCGAAGCCTTTGCCTTCTTTCTCGTACATAGAACCCACCTTATGCCAGTAGACCTTTCCGTTCTTAGACGGCTTGCCCTGAACCAAATCGTATCGCTTATCCATATTCACATTTCCTTATATTGGTCACAAAATTGGGCAACGCTACAGTATTTGCTGCATCGAACCGCGTCACCCGGTCTAAATTCGATGTAGCCTTCTTCTACATTTTCGGCTCGATAGGCCGATGCTTCTTCCTCGGTATCAAACACCCTGACAGCCGACTTGCGTCTAGGCTTCATCACAGCCCATTTCTCTGGCTTTCTCCATTGTTCCTCTGCGGTACACGGAGGCGGGTCGTTTATGGCCTCCTGGTGCGTTAGAACGCGATTCAGGACATATTCTTCCTGCCTTTCCTCTGTCCAGCGTGGAATTGGGATGACAACAACCTGCTGATCTGGGTATCCAGCCTCAAATGCCTTAAATTTCGACCAGTCGCGCAGGATGGCGATGATCTGAAGTTTCTCGACATACAGGCCATTTTTACGGCAGAGCCAATCCAGCACATTCAACTGGTTCTCCCATTCCGGTTTTCCTTCCTGCCAGGCATGAATGACCGTCCATACCGATGTGATTTTGAAATCAATCAGCGTGGCATCCGAGAGCAGGTCGAATTGGCCCGAAAGGTTCCAGCCCGCTACCTCTGCGAACAAGCGGCGTTCAGCGATGTCTGAATCGGTCGAGGCACGCTCAACAATGGTGTGAACCGATTGCCCGATCAGGCTCCAGATTCGATCCGAGGCATCCTCAACGATCTCACCGCGATGCTTCTTCTTGAGGGAAACGATCTTGGGCGAGTCGATCAGGCTGGTGACGGAAATATCGGAATTCCCGGCAGAATAGCTATCGTTTTCTATCGCTCGGACAATACTGTCCGGAAGTCCTAACTTGTTCGTAATCATGGGTTCACCAATGCGTTACGCCTGAGATGGTGTCCAGGTTCTTCTTGATGTTCTCTAGGCTTTGATCCAGCTTGTCGCAGCCCAACTGGTTCTGTATCTCACGATCTAGATATTGGCAGTCAGCGACCATGCGATCCCATTCGTGGTCATCAATCTGATCGCGGCCCTTGCGGTATTGCAGGATCGTATCGGTTACAGATTTGATCTTGGTGCAGATTTGTTCGAGCGTGTGCATTAGTGGGCCTCCAAGTAGAGCATTTCTTGAATCAGCTTGAATGTTGCAGCTTCCAGCTTGCGTGCTTCCTTTTCCTGTTCGTTGAGTTCCTGCTCGTATTGTTCGCGCAGAACTTCGTACTCGTAGCGGTCTTGGTCGTTATCCATTGTCGATTCCCTCCGCGATTGCTTTCAGAAAGGCTCCGTTTTCTTCCCAGAATCTCTTGGTATTGGCATTTTTCGGCAGGCCAGCAACGGCGGCTCTGAGTGCTTCCATGCCGTGACGCGCAATGCCCTCAAACCGATCAAGATGCTCATTCGCGAACTGTTCGTAGGATTGTTCTTCTTGGGTCGGCAGATCTTCGCCGGCGTAGATATACAAACCCAATCCATGACAGGCGATTGCCTTCACTAGGCAGCGCATCTGGGCATCGCTGATCTTGCGCGCGTCTGGGTTCTTTACTGCATTGTTGCGGTTATCCATCACAGGCAGGTTGATCGTGATGGGTTTGCCAAAGGCGGTCACGGTGCAGCCGACCATGACGGATTCATCTGGGTAAAAGCGCGGCTCTTGCCATTCCCAGTTAGCCTCTGGGTCTTGGCGCATCAACTGGTCAACAGCCCATGCCCAGGACAAATAGGACAGGTTTCCTTTCTTTTCAATGTGGCTCGATACATCAATCGCAGCCAGCTTTGCAAAGTTATTCATAATCATCTCCTTTCAGTCGCGGATCATCTTCGTGCAATACGCGCAACGCATCTTCCTGTTCTACATTGGCGAGCGTGAAGATCAGGTCGGTCAAGGAATCCTTGTGTACTTGGATCGCTTTGTCTTGAGTGAAAATCATTACGGAATCGTTGTAGTTGGCAACAAAGCCGCCATCCCAAGACAGCACCTCAATCAGCTTGTCGGTTTTGATTTCCATTACAGATTCCTCCAATTCCAGATGCCCCAGCCGATGTGACGGTCATGGTTCTTGCGGACGCGTCTGCGCCAGAAAAAGAGTCGAAGTGCGGATTTGAATTTACGCATGATCTCCCTCCATCTTGTCGATGTAATACGGACATTCGTTCACAACCTTGCAAACGCATTCGTATTCGGGAGGTTCTTCGTTGCTGCCGGAAAAGACCTTGACCATCGAGTCGCAGTCCTGGCAATAGAAACCAGAGTGGATGTCGTTGTACATCCGGTCGGCCACATCATCCATCGTTATCATATCTAACTCCTTGTAGGTCTAACTCGTTGCTGGTATATCCATTTTCTATACTTCTAGTCAGAAGTCAACAGGTTTGTGCAGAAATAATTTCCCGTTTTGGATCATTGATTTAGCCATCTGTTCAGCCGCTTGACGATCAAATCCGGCCTCGTATTCCAGAATCGCAGCCCTTTCGTTGAAGTCCTCGGCGTAGAAATACCCGAAAGACCATGCCCTGCGTTCCTCTTGATACCTATAGGGATTGGCGTCGATGTCCAGTCCAGCTTGGAAGGCCTCAAACCCTTTTAGAACAGCTTGTTTGTTCATCCCCATTGCTCGGCCATTGCGTCCGCCCATCCTTGATATGTAGCCGACCTGATTTTCGCCCTGTTTTCGCTTGGGCCGAGTTTATTTTGCCCGCTATCTGTTTGGTTTGCCCACCGTTTTTTTCCGCCAATAATTCTCGGCTCGATCAATTTGGTTGGTTTCAGCTTAGGCAGATTTTTCAACCATAAGCAGGTTTTTTTGCTGGCATCCTCGCCATACTCATAGGGCTGGATGTACTGGTCTGGTTTTCTGAGTCTTTTAGACATCACTCCAACCGGATTTTCTACAGCAATCATTGGAATGTTGGCATTCCATAAGGCCAAGAAGAAACTTGCTGCGTCCTCTGTTAGCTGCGGATCACGCAGGCCCCTTGTAGTCCAATGCATCCCGCTTGAACTGAGATAGGTGCAGGGTGGATGTGCAATCATCAAATCCCAGTCCTGATCTAATGCAGCCAAAACATCGCCCTGAATGTGGGGGCCAGGCGAATCAGTCGGCAGGATGTCACAAGAAACCGCATCATGGCCACGCTTCAAGAAAGCATCCCTGACCCGACCGCTATATTCACAAGCCACTAAAACCTTCATCTATTCCTCCTGGTTACAAGTACCCCATTTTCCCCTTGATCTATCAGCCTGTGCTGAATGGTTGACCAAGCGCTGACTAGGCGAATTATGGTACTCATCGTTCCCCGCAGCACTTTGCTCTGCTGCCTGCATCTGAAGTCACTCAAATGCAGTTGACCGAATTGCCCGAAGGCCATCAAGGGACTAGGTTGTCAGGGGTGGACAGAGCCTAGATTTAATTTGCGGGTGATTTGCTTCGATCCAGGCAGGACAGATCAACCTGCACAACTCTTTTCCGCTGTGGATCGCGGAGAGTAGGCCGTAGATGGTTTCATGTTGAATCAGGGAGTTCCTGAGTGTACACTTCGCGCATCGGGTATCGACCTACCCGTTTCCCCGAAACGCCTCAGGATCGCAAGTCTTGGGGCGTTTCTCTTTGGGGTGCGGTGACTATAACGCTTTAATCGAAGTCCAGCAAGATGTCGAATGCTGCGGTAATTCTGGCATTGTTCGAGCGGACAGTCGCGCGAATATCTATATCAGATTTCTCTGGAATCTTGACCGGAATGCAGAACTCATACAGGTAAGCGCCGCCATTGCCCGACACCTCGAAGGTATGGCCTGCGCGGAATGAGGAACTGCCAAAATAGCGGACAAACATTTCGCCGGTCGCATCGGCCCCTGATTGGCAGGAACAGGCTCCCTGAAGAATGTAGGCAGTATGTCCAGCAGGAACGGTATAGATCGCCATAAGGCTCTGTCCCTTGCCTGCGGTGATTCTGCAAACAGTCACGGCGGATTTCTGGATGTTGATGTTGCCCACATTTGTGGCAGATCCGTTGTGCATATACGCGCGGGATATACGCTTGAATTGCTTTACCGTCGTCACGGTAGAGCTGGACGAAAGACCCACATTCTCCGAAATGATTTCGTAGTTCGCGTCTAGGCCTTCAATGGTGATCGACTTGCCATTATCTGAAGCGTTCACAGCAGGGATTGAGAGGGTTCCAGCGGTATCCCAAGATGCCCACGGATATGTCGTGTCGTTCACATCCCAGACGGTTCCTGTCTGGTTCTGCGACATTGCAGGAACAGCCCCGAAAGGGTGGGCATGGGAAATGTCGTCGAATTGGCCCTTAGCGACCCCATAGCGCGCATTCGGCAGGCGCAAAATATCCATGAACTGTGACATTAGATTGGCTCCACGATCTGATTGTGTTCGATATTCAAGAGGTCAAGATCGCGCTTGCGCTCGCACAGCACATACTTCGTGCCGCGATTCTCTAGCACCTCGAAAACCTCGTCGTTGTACTCAAAAAGTTCTCCGTTGCACAACTGGCCGACGGTTACTGGTTCATCAATCATTGACTGCTCCATAAGCATTCGCTAAAATACGGAATCACTTTATTTTTTTGGGGATTCAACATGAAATCAATTCTATCCTTCATTGCCGGCGCTGTCCTTGTCGGTATTTCGTCTGGCGTCATTGCCCAGGACATTGACGCATTCAATAACGAAAACGGCTATTGGTGCGAGGTCTATACCAACGTGCATTCCTACTGCGATCCGGAAGTCCTGACTTTCAATGAGGAAAATGGCTACTGGAATTGATGTACACACAATGTGCATACAGCCCCGCTTCGGCGGGGTTTTTTATTTATAAAGCCCCATTTCTTGTGCTTCCTCTGCCAGCTTGTCAAGGATAGCTAGTCGCTCATACTCAGCCATGTCGTGTTCGCCAATAGCTTTTCGCAAGGCATCTGCCGCTTTCTCTAGTGCGTCAATGGCTTGAATAGCGGCTTTGCGTAAATCGTCCATTTATAGTTGCCGGTATAATCGCTCTATAATCTCTCTGTGCCTATCACACAGGCAGCTACGGCATCCATGTGTGAGGCTGGCAAACATACTCAAATTAGGCACGATCAGACCCAATCTGGGTGCGGAGAATGGCCGGTTTAATGTCCGCATTTCGTTGCATGAGTTGTTGCATATTTTGAACTAACTGGTTGTTCCGGATAGTTCATTTTGTTGCGTTTCGTTGCACAATTTGTTGCGCATTTCGTGCAATGTCCGCAAGTTTCCGCATTTGAGCAACATACCCCGAGCGGGTATATTTTGTGCTAAATCCATCGGATTCGATGGGTTTATTCCCGATCGGTGTTCATTATCACGCACAAAAATGTCCGATCTGACCAATTAAATGGTCATCTGTAAAAATGCGTCGTGTTGGCTTCCAGCTTTTCGTAAAGCTCTTTCGGCATATTGGTGTGCAATCCGTACTGAGATAGCACCTTTCGGCAGGCATGGAGCAGTTCACCCTTGTTCTTGGCCGCTTCAATGTCCTTGTGGAAATCTCGCAAATCGTAGCAGTTAGACATCTTCCTTCCTCATTTTTGGTGTGACAGTCACGCGGCGATATTCGCCATATTCTTGATGGTATGTGATCGCATGGGCGGCTCGCCAGCTTGTATAGCCTCCGCGCGCTGCGTAGGCATCTCTGCTTGCCAAAGTCGGATGACGCTCCACAATGGCCCCGCCAGCCTCAGCCATGTCCTGTTCTGTCTGGTGATAGTGACCTGTGTGGATATAGCAGTAATTTGCCAAACCCCACATCTTGCGGAATCGTGGCTCTGACGCGAATAGAGCAGGCAGAGATTTGTTCTTTACTTTGTGGCCGTGATGGAATGCCAGCATGATCCCGCCATGCAAATGGGCATAGAACGGAAACTCGGTGTCATCAATCTCAATGCGCGGATTCTTTATGTAAATCTTCTTGATCGCCTTCCGAATCCAAAGTGAGCCAACTAGGTCGTGGTTCCCCTCACAGATAATCACTTTCACTTTGTCGTGCTTGACCAGCAGGAGCGATATTGCCGCCATGATGACATCCAGCGACATTTCAACCAGCTTGCCGAAGCGGGTATCTGAATCGACTACATGCTTGGAGGTAGGCGTGACCGCATCGAGGCCATCCCAATGCAAAAAGTCGCCCTGAATGTTGAGAATGCCGGTTCCTGAATCTGGCGAACCTTCAACCATCTCTTGAATTGATCCGACAAACTCTCTGGTTGCGATCTCTAAATCCCAATCATCGCCTGTTTCTGCTGCCCAGGCATACATTCCCAAATGGAAATCGGTGATGGTGTAGAGCGTGCATAGATCGTCGTTCTGCGCGCCATTCTGCTTGATTGGATCAATCGGATTGAATTGATACTCGTCCAAAACCTCTAGCAGTTCATCAATCAGCTTTTTGTCGTCTTGGCGCGTCTTGACCCATTGGGCCTTGATGTCGCCCTCTGGCCCGTACATTGTCGAAGTGCCAGAAACAGAAAACCCCGGCGCTGCGGGGTGTGTCATGTCGTGTTCTGGGGAAACGCCCGCTTTGGCTGCGTTGCGCTTTACTGCCGCGATAGACCGCTCAATCGAGCGAGTATTTACATTGAGAGCCTCGGCAGCCTTTTTATAGCTGCCGTACTTTTGATGGGCCTCTATGTATTCAAGTTGTCTTTCTGTTGCGAACGGCTTTAGGTGTTCCACAATCAATTTCCTTCAGTTCCTCGATACATCCGGCGGGAAATACCGTTATGTTTCCACCCACTCCATGAGTATCGCTAATCGTTATTTTTGTCTTGGTCTTACGCACCAAAAATCCGATAGTGTAGAAAGTTGGTGGCTCATCTGCTTGATTATCAAGTAAATCGTCGTTCCAGCCAACCCATGACGCAATATCGCGCCATTTGACTAAAACGGCCTTCATTCGTAATACCCGACCATTTCTAGGCATAGGTAATGCTTCAGGGTTTCAATTACGGAAACGATTTCAGAGTGTGATAGCTGGGCCTGACTGAATCCAATGTCCCATGCGCCATCTTCATCGTTCAAGAAGATCACAATGGCCTTATTTGCATTGCGCTCGCCTTTTTCTACCTCACGCAAGGCGGTGCGGAGCATTCCCTCCACGCCCCATGACATCGAGGAACCTGTGTAATCGCTCAGTTCGATAGGTTCAGCCATCCCCAATCCTCCGGGCCTTCATCAAGGCGTTTGCAGTCCATGTAAGCAATCGGAGGCTGGTTATAGGCAGCCAGGATCAGTTCAGCTTCTTCTTTGGAGGATGGCGCAATGGATTCTTGAGTGAAGCCAATCGGGTTGCCATCATCGTCGTAATAGATTTCGTGAACATACAAGTCCACTTCATCATCAATATAACGATATTCAACTGTTCTGTAATTCCATGTCATTTCCTGCACTCGCGCCAATCTTTGAGGTTATCGCACAGGATTCTTCCAGGAGTCGGAATCATCCACCCAATGATGACCCAAACCCACCACGGCAAATCGTTATGGTTGATCTGAGTCCCTTGAACTTCATTAGCGGTATCTGATTTCGATACCGTTACAGAACTGTTGTCGCCCGATGAAATTTCGTCGCCAGTCGAAACTTGGGCCACAGCTTGATTATTTTCCGCCCCGATCTGGGCATTTGCGTTCACGCCATCTCCGCCGCCAGGAACGAGGTTGGAAATGGCCGACAACATAGAACAGCCTGAGAGCGCCGCAGAGAGTAGGAGCAGGGTTAGTACCTTCTTCACGAGATCTCGCCTCCTGTGGCGTTTCAGGGCGTTTTAGGACTATTTTCTGGATGGACGGACTGTTCTGCTCTTTTTGCGGGAGATAATGAGGCGGCGATTGCGCTCAGTAACCATCATTCCGGCGGCTTCCGTTTGCCGCTTCAGTTCTGCGTATTTCTCAGCAAGGGTTAATCGCTTCATGGCTTTTTATCCTGGCAGGGCATGATGTAATAAATGGCGGGAGGCTGCTGAGGGGGCTGCGGTGGAGGTGCGGGCTGCATCATTTGCATCCAAGTCCAGGGCATCATCCAACTCACTTAGGAAGATTCCCATTGCCGCCCAACCACATCACAAGGCCGATTGCAGAAATACCGACTAGCCAAGCGATCTTCTTGAGAATGCTTTGACCTACTTGGGCATAGACCTTTTCGAGCGCACGCTCCGCTGCTTTCTCGGCGATGTCGTCGATGTCGTGTTCAGTGAGGTAGCGTGGCTCGCTCATGGTTTATTCCTCCGGCGAGGCCATCTCAGCCTGTTGTGCCGCTACAAATGCTTCATAGACAGCTACGGTTTCAGCCGTGTGTACTGCGGAGCAAATGCCCTGTACCTTTGGATCTTCGTTGGAGTAGTCGTCACCCGGTGCTACTACATGACGGTGGAAGCTACGGCTGATTTCTACGCCATCCTTCTTGATGATCGTTGCTTCTCTGACTTGAACATGGGAGTAATCACCCACGATCTCGATCTTATCTACTGCGGTTTCTTCTGTAAGTGCCATCGTTTATCTCCTGTTGATGGTTGGACTGTCCGGTGGGTTATTCCAAACCCACTAGCTTGTTTGCCTTGGTGCAGGTTTTCATGATTATGCTCTGTAAATAAGAACACCCGACAAATCAAAGCTGCCACCAAAGTCACTTAAAGGAACATTGGCAGTATTTACGGACACGCCGGATTTTCCGAGATAATAAATGTTTCCGGTTGTGCTATTGTATGGGATTACGCTGTAATAACCTGCTCCCAAAGCCATATTCCCCCAAAATAGACCACCAGAAGATGCTGATCCGCTAACTCCGATATTAAACGGAAGTCCGCCTATTGTAGTAAAAGATCCAGATCCGCCTGTATATGTACCGCTTAATTTAAAACTAGCAACAACCAAATCACCTGTTTTTGTATATACGCCTACTTGATTAGTATAAGTATTTGTTGGGTTCGTTTGAGCGCCAAATGTCGGAGTCCAAGTCCCTTCCTCATAGTCATCCAGATAATTCGCTCCTCCGGTTCCGCCGAGGTAGATGCCGCCAGCAGTAATGTCGTTTAGCGTGACATCGTTAGAGCCATCCTTTACAACAACCGTGCCAGTTTCAGCAGGTACAGTCAGCGATCCAGTCCCCGCAGCAGTTTGAATTGTGTTGACTTTGATCGTACTCACGGCTTACCCCTTTGGATACTTGTCTTTGATGGCTTGGATCTGTGCTGCCATTT
>Ga0196901_1000527_pt1 | contig 19820 bp, 18 predicted proteins | sample CB_VirMetaG_FD_169099 | JGI IMG/M metagenome (GOLD analysis project Ga0196901, IMG submission 169099) | Freshwater to marine saline gradient viral communities from Chesapeake Bay - CB_1504_1 Viral MetaG (v3) (version 3) | ecosystem: Environmental > Aquatic > Marine > Coastal | place: USA... | reverse complement strand
AAAGGATACAAGCACCAATGAAGGTTATGACAGAGATTGGAACACAGAGGGTTGCGTATATGCACGAGGACTGTGTTTGGGTTTGTGTGTACAGAACAGATAAAGAAACAATAGAAGAGGCAGAGAAGGATGTTTACACAGAGAACTATCTTGACCTACCCGAACACATTATTTTAAATAAAAAATTATTATGGCAGGATTAGTAACAGGCATAGTAGGACTTGGTATATCAGCAGGTACTACAGCTGTATCGTTCATTCAAGCGAACAACGAAAAAAGAAAGCAAGCAGACTACGAGGCGGATGCTTCAAAAGCATTAGCTCAAGCACGTAAAGCACTTCAAGTGAACTACGCAAAGCAGATGTCTATTCAGAAAGAGCCTTACAACCAAGAACGCCTTGCTTTACTAAACGCAGGAGCTCAGATAACACAATATGCTGCTGAGAGTGAGAGAGGTGCTGCTTCAGCAGCGGGTCAGCTACTAGCTCAGCAACAGATGGGAGCTGCTGACATAACTAACCGCCAAACTACTGATATGCAGAACATAGAGAACGCTATACTAGAGGAAGAGTCAAGGCTTCGTGATGTTGGTGTTGGTTTAGATATGCAAGAGTTAGCAGGTCAACAGCAAGCGGCTGCCGACTCTAGATTAGCTGCAGCTCAAGCAAATCAAGCAGGACTGCAAGGAATAGGAAATACTGCACAGGCAGGAATGTCACTAATACCATTATACCAACAAACTAAAGGCATTCAGAGGGAAGCACTTATCAATGCACAAGCAGCAGATCCTACTTTTGCTAGTGGATTTAATGCAGCTACAGCAAGCAATAAAGACTTTAGAAAGTACAATAGAGAGCTAGGCGGAAAGGGTTCTGCAGGATACAATAGTGTATACCTAAGCCCTCAGTACACTACTGCATATAGCAATATAGTAAATCCTCAGCCTGCAGCGGTACAAGACCCTGAAGTAGCTAAATTGAATATAATAAACACACCTTCAAATCTTGTAGATCCAATTAATATGGGATTAAATCAAAATCCTGCTGCAAATAAATATAGCTTATTAAATTATGGAGGTATGGGGAGCAATCTTTTCCCTTCTTTTAATCCTATGTACCAAATATACAATCCTCGTAAATCATAATATATGGCAAGTTCAACTAAAATAGGATACGTTAGTAGAGACCCTTCTGAGCAGATAAATTGGGCAGAGGTTGGAGCAAACTTCACCGGAATGCTCAAGGAAGAAGCTAGGGTACGTGAGGAGAAGAAAGCTGAGATAGATAGTGCTACCCGTGAGATGCAGAGGGTGTTCAACGAGACACCAATGGGTGACTCAGGGACTCTTAATGAATGGGCTCTAAATTTTGGTAACGATGCACAGAAGCAGTTATTAATGGTGAATACACTATTAAAATCAGGTCAGTTAAAGCCACAGGACTACACTGTTATAAGACAGAACCTAGCTGACGGTACAGACCAAGCGTTTACGCTATTGGACGAGTACAATAAGGAGTACACTGAAAAGATGGAGCGTATGAAGTCAAATGATCCAAATGCGTCTTCTCAGATGCTTGAGAGTTGGCTTATGGAGAGCGTAGAGGGGCTCGGTAACTTCAGTAAGTCTAAGCTTATGATTAATCCTCAGACAGGTAATGTTATGGTTGGTTTTATTGATCCTAAAACAGGTGAGGTAGATAGTGATCCAAATAAATTAGCAGGCGTAAATAGCTTACGTAATAGGATAAAAGCAAAGTACGATAAGTACGATATGACTTCTGCTGTTACAAAAGCAAAGCAAGAAACATTTGGGCAGTTCCAAGCTATTGAGCGAACAATAGGTACTGCAAGAGCTCAGGGCCTCCTTAAGACGTACAACGACCCTACTATGAGAAGCGAAAAGACAATCGCAAGATTAGTAAAGGAGGGTATTATTACCGCAGAACAGGGAGCTCTTTACTCTACTTATGACAAGACAGAGAACGCTTGGTTAGAAAGTCAACTTTCACAGTACAACACACTGTCTCTACTGACTGACAACTTAAGACAAGCTACAGGTAAAAACTACAAGCTTACGTTTAATCCTGACGAGCGATCAGAAGATACCATATTAATAAAGCAAATTGATGGGCAGGCTGTTCCTGATTTTGAGGGCGAGATAGGAAAGAAACAGAGAGAGGATGCAAAGAAAGGTTTGCAAACAGTTTTACGTGGAGCACTTGACCACGAGGTGAAGGTTCAAACTGTAAACGATTATACTCCTCCACAACAACAAAGACAACCTACTGAATATGAAATAAGAAGGGGAGAAAATGCTAAGATTCAGGCTGACGCTATGAATAACATAGCTAAGCTTTATTCAGGTGAACAAGCTGATCTTGACGAGGCAGCTACTTTCTTAAGAACCTTAAACCCTAATATTTCATTAATTGATAGAAATTCACAGGGTGTTATAATAACATTCTCTGACGGAAGGATAGAGCAGCTAGATTTTGGTAATCAAAGAATAGACCAATGGGTTAAAGGATCTTCAAACTTCTTCTTATCACCTGATAATAAAATTGTAGATGTTAACGATGTTTGGCGTAGAAGTGGAGGCCAATCAGATGCAACTAGAAATACATCAGCAAAAGGAACATTTGCGGGTCAGCAAGAGAAAACAGAGCCTGTTACGGTAACATTTAATCGTGTATTGGAAGAAAAAGGATTTGTACCTTCTGTGTTTATTGAAGATGGAGAGGATACTACAGTAGATAATGTAAAAGCATTGTTGGCATCTGTAACTGCAACATCAAATTGGACCGTCGAGGGTGACGGAAGCTTTGATCCTAGTTCTGATGGAATTATAATTAAAGACAATGCAGGAAAAGAAGTTACTAGATTCGACTTAGATAACGTGGACGCTGCAACAGCATCTACATATATAAGAAAACTAAAGGATATAATATACTCAGTATCAAGTGACGCTGATAAAGCATCTCTTATAGAAGGAAAGGCTCTTAAAACAAATACTAGCCCCAAAGTGCCTACTAGAAAAACAGCTACTGTTAAAGCACCAATTACTTCAACAACAACAACAAAAGCAAAAGGTAAAACTGCCGCTCCTGTAGACTAATACAATTATATGAACGAAGAATACTTAAATAATTTATATCAATGGATATCGTCACAGGACGATAATTTTTCAGCCACTTTAAATTTTGATTCATTTAAGCAAAAGATGGTTAGCGATAACTCTTATGCATCTAGGATGTATGAGTGGATCAGTGATGTAGACGATACATTTACCTCTAAGATGCCTATAGATTCCTTTATGTCTAAAATAAAAACAGGCCCGGGTGCTGAAGTAAAAAAAAAAGACATTACGGATTCGTCTTTGGGAGATGGTTCTTCGGAGCAATACGTCAATGATTTTGGCGTTAAGCCACAACAGCAGGTTCAAGCTGACAATACACAAGTAGCTAAACCAATCGATTATGATCCTGCTCAGATAGAGAAGGACAAGAAAGACATTGCTGCGTATGAAAAACGTAGAGCAGCAGAGATGCAGGCCTTTAATATTGCTGAAAAAAATAAAAGCAAAGAGATGAGGGCTGTAGAGGATGCTCAAAGAAAAGGTCTTTGGGATGATCCTAATTTTGCAGCAAAGCTAAATATTGTAAACACAGACCTTGTAGGGAAAAATGACAGTGACGTACTACCTGTGCTTAGAGAAAAATTTGCTGCTTATGGATTCACATTTTCAGAAGCAGGTATATTAGGAGCAGGTGACAATATAGTAGTTACTAATAGGGATGGTAGTAAATCAATAACTATAGACCTAGACCCATATACTGACTCAGGAGAAATAGAGGAGTCAGATAAGCTAAGAAACTTTATAAAAGAAAATGCAGTTCAGGCTGATGAGAAGTCTACAGTTGATAACGAAATAAGCCAAGCACTAAGAGCTAAGCAGCTGCGTAAAAAAGGTAGAATAAATGATGACGGATCTGTTTCTACTGTAAAGTTCCAATCTGCAAATATTGACGGTAAGGAAGTGGTATATCCTACGCTATTCCCTTTTGATGAGAATGGTGATTACGGTACATCTCCTGATTGGTGGGAAGAGCTAGATGGTATGCAGGCTTATAAAAAAGCTTTGCAAAGGGGAGAGGTATTTACATTTAAAACAGAAGCAGAAGCACAGGACTTCGCTAATGGATCTTGGAAGGATGTTTATAATGTAGATGCGGAGGGTCAGCAGTTTTATAATAAAAAAGGCAAGGACTACATCCAAGAAAAAAAACGATACAACGAGTACGTAAATGTGAGGGATCAGATAGACTTTCTAGAAGACCCTAAGGTAAGAAGGATGAATGAGGAGTTGCTTACTGATGAAGATAAAGCAAAGTTCTCTAAGTTCTATGTAAATGGTGTGCTCCGTGATGATTATACAAAAGTATTAGAGTCGTTAAAGAAAAAAGAAGATAGCCTGTATGACTTAGTTATGGATGAAGATACATTCAGAGCTAGGGAGGAGTGGGATATTCAGCTTGAGGAAAAAAGAAAAGAAGCGGCTAGTAGTGCTGTATCGTTAAATAAAAAAGCAAAGGAATACAGCGAAGAAATAAAGCTTGAGTCCTATAAAAAATATGGTGTTGCTCCTCAGGATTTATTAAAAATAGTTCCAAAAACAGAAGAAGAAAAATCTGATATACGTAACTTACTTACAGGGTATATAGATGCGTACTCAACACAGCAATTTGCCGCTGAAAAATTCGAACTAGCAAAGACATACTACGATGAAAAAGCGGATAAAAATGCTGAGAAAGAGATGGCTGATAACTTTGATGGATTCAATAGTGAAATAAAAACAGGCCTTAACAGAGGCTACGCAGCGGAGGTTATACTAATGGCAGCATTAGGATTAGATTACGACGTAAACGATCCTGAGTCAATGAAAAAAGCCGCTGAGAAAATAGTAGAATACTCTAACTCAGAATCACCTGAAGCATCAAGGGCTTTAACTAGATTCGCTAATTCAGTTGGTGCTAAAGAAACTTGGGATGTGATTAAGTCAGATCCGTTCGAACTAGCGGCAGCTTGGGCGGGTGGGAGCTTATCTCAAATGCTACCATATGGCTATAAAATATTAGCAGGGGCAGTAACTACCGGAGCTGCTACAGGTGCTACTGTTGGACTACTAGGAGGCCCTTTTGCTGAGGTTACAGTTCCTGTTGGAGCTGCTAAGGGAGCTGCTTATGGATTTAGAACAGGTATGTCATCAATAAACTTTGCGATGGAATATACAAATGAAGTATTAGCAGCTATTACAAATCAAGGATACGACATTACAGATCCTGAATCAGTAGCTGAAGCTTTACAAAAAGATGAAGTATGGGAGGAAGGTAGAGAAAGAGGTACGCAGAGAGGGACACCAATTGCTGTAGTTGATTTTTTAACTGCAGGATTAGCAGGTAATGTATTCAAGACAGGAGCTTTATCTAGCCGAGGAGCAAGGATAGCTGCAATGGCTGCTGAGCGTGCTATTATTGACCCTATAGGAGAAGGTGTAGGAGAGCTTCTTGCTCAAGTAAACGTAGGAGATGAGATTAATTACAAAGAAATAATTGCTGAAATGGGAGGAGGTATTGCTAATAACTCATCCAATATGGCTATAAATTTATCAATGCAGGCTAGGAATAAGACAAACTTAGAGATAGCTGATAATCTTGGTAACTTAGATTTTATTTCTAGAGAGAGAGCGTCAGATCAAAAAATTTCTACTTGGTCAAACAATATGGAGTCTCTAGGAAAAATAACACCTGAGCAGAACCAAAGGATACAAGAAAACGTAGGTCTAAGAAAAGAGTCTCGTGATCTTTTAGGGGTTGGCGGCAATAAAAAAAATAGCCAAGCCTTAGAAGCTAGAACAATGACGTTGTTAGCTGCACGTAAAGAACTATCATCTAGCGAGAATAGACGGTCTGTTTTTTCAAATAAGATAGCTGAAATAAATACAGAGCTACAAGAGATAGCAACAAACAAAGAATTGAGATCACCTGAGACAGAAACCATACTTGCGGGTTCGGGTGTAATTGGTGTTGATGAGCAGTCTACAGGGAAGGATATAAGACAGGGTAACCCGTATTACTCAATAGGCAAAAAGAGAGTAACTAAGGAAGAGTTCATTGATGCAATCAATAAATTAAATCCTAGTCAGCTAAAGCAATTTAAGGGTGTAGTCTTAAACGATGAGGAGACAGATGCTATACTAGAAGAAAAGCTTATAAAGGCTAACCCTGAGCAAGCTGCCAAAGCTGATGATATTACTATATTAACAAAAGAGGGTAAGCTTGAGTCATTAGATGAAACAATTGCTGATATTGCAATTGAGGATATGACGGAAGATGAGAGGCAAGCCTTATCAATGGAAGTTGAAGATTTAAAGTATATAATCAATCAGAAGAAATCAGGGTCTGATGCACAATTTCAGCTAGATGGCGGTCAATTATCTGCTGAAAGAAAAAGTGCTCTTAAAAAAAGAGCTACGACTTTAATGGCAGAAATTCAACCTGACCTAAGTAGCAATTCATTTACTGTTGAAGAATCATTAGTTGAGACAACACCCGTTGTAGTTACTGAGAATACTGAACTTGCAAATAAAATTGGTAAAATGAAAGTTGCAGATCTTGACGGCAAGAAAATAAATCTTGTAATGGCTGATCAACTAAAGGTAGATAAAGAAAAAATGGGTGGTCCTTTTTTCCCTTTAATAGAAGGGCTATTTGGTAAAGTAGCTTGGGCGTCTATGGATGTTGAATCGGCAACACAAATAATTAAAGGTTCTATTGATGGAGACTATTCAATAGTGTACAATATGTCTCCGTCTGCAGTTGATTCAAATGTAGTACTACTAGATTCTCTTATTGGGAAGGTAAAAGAATCTAAAAATAGTGATGCTATATTTACTGCAATGATGAAAGACTTATCAGGTAAAAAATTTGGTAAGAAGACAGAGTTAGTAAATAAGATTTCTAAAGAATCTAAAAATTTAGATGAGTTTACAAAAGAGTTTCAAAAGCTAGATGTCGATACTAAAGCTGAAATATTTAAAGCAGTTCTTCCATTAGCCAACGTCAAAGCTTCTACAGAGGTAGGAATACTGTTTGCACAAGAAGGTATTACACAAGAGTCTCTACGTGCAGAAAATGTAGAGCAGTTTGCAGCAGATTTACCAATGGGATCTATGACTATGGTTTTAAAAATCACAGACAAGAACGGTAACCCAATAACAAAAGATAACATTCAGGATGCTATTATAACTCGTGAACAACAAAAAGAAGAAGGGCTTACTGAGCACAAAAACTATCCTGTATATATTAGAGGTACAGCGGTAGCAATGATGGAAGATACAGTACCATTTTGGTCTGTAAACAAGAGTATGCTTAGTACTATTAATGCCAAGATAGATGGTGTTATAAAAATGACAACTACTCAAGCAGAAAGAAATTTGGGGGCAGCAGATACAAAACCAACAACCTCAAAGCAAGCAAGAGGAGCAGAGATGCGTAGAGCTTCAATGAGTGCAGGTAATCAATTCAAAGCAACAAAAGCCACTAAAACTAACTATGAGAGGTTTATTACCAAACTAACCAAATCGTTCCCTAATACAGAAGTAGTAACGAGTGAAAAAGAATTTGATGAGTTGACATCAAACCTAAGTGCTCAGAAGTTAATGACTAAATCTCAAAAGGTTTATGGTGCGGTCTATAACGGTAAGCTATATCTAAACCCTGCACTTGAAAACTATAATACGCCTGTACACGAGTTTGGTCATTTATGGATAAACACAGCTAAGTCTTTATCGCCAAAGACATACGAGAAAGGATTAGAACTTGTTAAAGGAACACAGTATGAATCAGATGTAAGGAACAGTAAGTCTTATGATAAGATTGTTAAAAAGATGACAGCTGACGGAGCTACTGAAGCTGAAATCCAAGCATACGTTCTTGAAGAGGCACTTGCTACTGCAATAGGAGATAAGGGAGAATCTTTTGCTACTGCGGCACAAGAGAAAAACTTTAAAGCGTGGCTACAAGAGCTGTTTGATTTTATCAAGAAACTAACCGGTATATCTAAGCTGACTGCAGAGCAGATACAAGATCTGTCTCTTGAAGAATTTACAGATGCAGTAGTTGTTGATTTACTTTCAGAAAACAAAGCGTTCCAAGAAGCGGAGAGTGCTACGTTTTCAGATACATTACAATTGATGACAGGTCCTAATGCATCTATTAGCTCTATTTTAAATATAGGTAGACAAAACGGATTCTCTGACGCATCAATAAAACAAGTCCTTCTTGGTCGTGGTTTTAAAGCTGCAGATATAAATACTGCAATGTCACCTGAATACATAATAGATCTATTCAAGACTATGCCAAACGAATTTGGTAATGTAGAGGGTGGAATAATAGAGGGTAAGAAACTTTTCAACGAGGTAAGAGCCGAGTTAAATAGATGGGCTATGGCAGGCCCAAGGGGCGGTGTTGGAAAACAAAGAACTAAAAGCTTTTCTGAAATCAGACAGAAGGGTATGGACCTTATGCGAGAGAATGATACATTCAAAGCACAGCCGGATCAAATACAAAAAGAAATTCTAAGTGCATTTGATAGGTCTATAGGTATAAAAGCAAACTATAATGTTCAGAGAGAAATTTCTTCTATTAGAAATGATTTGAGGCAGCGTAAGATAGGAGCAGAAAATTTAAGATCTAATCAGATAAAGCTAAGCAATTTTGTAAGAAAGAACTTACCAAAGTCTAATACATACTCACAGGCTGATATTAATAAATTAACATCATTAATAGCTAAGTCTGACGAGAAAAACTTTATTAGAAACACAGAAAAAGTATTGAAGATTGTTGAGTCTCAGAGACAAAAAATGAAAATGTCTGTAATTAAAGACATATATAATTTAGTTGATAAGAAATCAAACTATACCAAGACTACCTCAGGAAAGAGACGTAGTGGCGGGCTAGATGCTCAGGGACAATCATTCTTCTCTGCCGTTAAGCCAATCCTAAAAGCTGCTATAAAAAATGATGTTGATGCTATGGTAGAAATAGCTCAGGAATTATCAAATATAACTAACATTGACGAGATAGTAAACAAGGAAATAAATGGTGAGAAGCTAACTGTACAGGAAGAGGCTACACTAAATAAGGTTCTTGCGTTTGATAACTTCGGTGATATACTTAATATGGAGCTAGAGGAAGTTCAAGACTTTCTTGAATCTCTTAAGGACGTAAGAAAGGAGTCTATAGTTAGATTGAAGTCAAGAAGAATGTTGCGTGCTGCTGAGAATAAAATAATGAACGAAGAGGCTACCAATGAGATAAAAGGTAACTTTAAGTTTTTATTTAATGAAGACGGAACTCAAAAGAGCAAAAACAAATTAAAGGCAGACAGAAAGAAAATTTGGGAAGAATTTAAGAAATTAAAAATATGGTCAGGACTAACAGCGGTGGTTGAGCAGTTTGATTTCTTGACATTCACAGGGATGGTTGATTTTATGAGAAATAATATATTTCACTTAAATACTTTTTCTCAGGTATTAGATAAGTACTCAGATGGGTTCTTTACTAAGAATGTATTTGAAGCATTAAATATAATGGACGAGCGTCAGCTTCAGGGGTACTATAAGCAAAGAGATATGCTAGATCTTATGGCAAACTCTATACCCGGTATTACTGATGGCTATAAGCAATTCAGAGAAAATATATCTGATGAGTTAATGTATATCGATAATATAGTTGATACCAAAACTAATAATAAGTGGTCTGATAGCTATACTGTGGATGAGCTAATGCGTATATATGCCTTATCTAAGAATGAAGTTCAGAGAGATAAGCTCTCTAATATGGGATTCACACAAACCAAGATTGCCGAGATCAAAGACTTCATAGGAGCTGATGCTGTGCAGATGGTAGATATGACTGTTGAGTACCTTAGTAACGATTACTTTGAGTCTGTTAACGATGTATACAGCCAAGTTAATGATGTAAACCTAGGTTATGTAACCAATTATTTTCCAACAAAAACAATTGTAAACTCAGAGTCTAAGTTATTAAATGACGGAAACTTCAATGGTATATTTGACTCAGAGAATGCTCCTGCATTAAAGGATCGTACAGATACTAAGAATGACATTGAGCTAGGAATTGGATTTGCAAGTACACTTGAGAACCACTTCCAAACTATGGAAAGATATAAGGCATACGCTGAGGGTGTTAAAAAGCTTAATGCGATAATGAATAACCCTGCGGTAGTTACGCTACTTGAAGAAACGGGGATGAAGTCTTTATATAAGAACTCTATTAACTCAGCTATAAATCCAAACTCAGGTCCTAGTGCAACTAAAAATAAAACAATAGTTGATAACTTGACAGCTAAGTTTGTAGGATTCGCCCTAGCATTTAAGGCTATACAAGTTCTAAAGCAGGCTACATCGTTTATACAATCATTTGAAGATTATAGCTACAGAAAAAGAGATAAGAGAATACGATTTGTTGACACAGCCATAGATATACCAATGTTTATAATAGACTATGCTAAGGTAGTTATAAACCTAAAATCTGAAATAAAAAAAGCTCAGGAGATATCAGCTACATTTAGAAATCGTATAGAGAAAGGAATGGAGGGAGAGCTATACTCATTAGAGACCGGACGTAACATTATAAAGCCTTTATCTCAGAAGAACACAAAGTTTGGTAAGTTTTCTCGTGGATTTAAAAAGGCAGGATCTGCCCCAACAGTGGCAGGTGATGCTTTAGGTGTAATGGGATATATGGCAAACTACAATAGAGATATTGCAAATGGTGTAAGTAAAGCAGAAGCACTACAGAACTTTAATAACTTCAATAGCACTCAGCAGTCTAGAAGGGCTTCAGAGAAAAATCAATTGCAACTATCCCAAGCTTGGCACGCACGTGCTTTTACTATGTTTGGGAGTACTATATTTCTGCAGCTAAATAAAGCTACAATGTCTATGGGTAGAATTATGAAGCCTGTTATGGATGGTAAGCCTCAAAATGTAAAGACCAAGGATATAAGAGCATTCGTTTTAAACGTACAGTTAGCTAACGTAGCTTTTGCATTTGCAGCTAACATTATGAAATTTGCTAAGGGGAGCGACGAGGATAAGGATGCTGCATTATCTGCTATGAGAGACGCTATGATGGGGCTTAACTTATTATATCAGATACCTACATTTGGAGCAGCAGCAGAATATTTAATAAAAAAGAGTAGGAATGACAGAACGCCAACTTCAGAAGTAATTAATCCACTACTAACGCCAATAAATAAAATTGAGAAAGCAATTAAATCTGACGATGTATTAAAATCAATTCAGCCTATATTTGAGATGGCTATTGGGACTCAGGTTGATCCATTTATTGGGTTTGGAGAGATGATTACAGGTCAGGGAGATGCTGAATCAATGTATGATATATTAGGTATCTCATCATCATATAGACCGGGATACGCTAATAGAAAAAATAAATCTACCTCGTCATCTAATAAAAAAACAACTAAAAAAGATATGAAAGCTTTGTTCCCTAATAACCCTGAACTTTGGAAATAATTATGCCATTTAAAAGTGAAGCACAACGCAAGTGGATGTATGAGAATAAGCCTGAGATCGCAAGGAAGTGGGAGCAGGAAAGTAAGTGGGATAGGGTAGACCAAGCACTCCCCGAACGCACAGCTCCTAAAGGTTTTTGGAATACAAAGGATTGGTGGAAGAGGTATAAGTAGATTATACCCTTGGGCCATCTAGTCGCATACCATCAGATATACTGATGTAGCCTATCTCCTTGTCTATGTATGTGCCATCGTTCCAATATGTTTTCTTTGGAAGCATCTTAGTTGTCCAAGATATTCTAATATCCTTTATGTAAAATGCCCACACGCCTAGAGGTGTTGAGTTTATGTAGATTGGTATTGTGCTAAACTCATCGGACCGCTTCATCAGGAAGTCGTACTTCTTTTTTTCGATAAGGAGATCGTTGTAGTGCTTCTTCCTGCACTTCATCTCTATATCAAATAGGTACTTCTCTGAGAAGCAGTCGTACTTTGAGTTAGTCTTAGACTGAGTTAGATCGGGAAGATACTCCCGCTTAAGCCATTCAAATAAATATTTCTCGTTCTGTAGGTGTATAGGTGTTTCATTACTCGTCATCTATTGATATCTTTATGTCATTTAGGTTGGATATAAGTTTGTTGACCTCAATCGTAAGCTGCTTGAAGTCACGGTCAACTAAATGTTCGTAGATATCGTTACAAGAATCGTGAAGCTCCGCCATCAAATTGTTTATATGTGCAAGTCTTTCTTTGTCAAATGCTGATGGTTTCGCCATAATTTTTTTTTGCTATAGATTGTATACATCCTGAAAGAACGCATTCAGTCTGCTTAGTATAAGCTGCTCTGTTCCTAAAGGAGTTTTTTGTTCAACTAGGCTGAATATTCTATCAAGCCTTTTATTATTTAATGTCTCTTTTGTTAGCTCTTGGTTCTGTAGTTCTAGTGCCTTGTTTTTTATTCTAAGGGCGATTACTTCCTTCTTAAGATTGTCGCTAGACTTGTAGTATATTGGGTCGTTGTTGACGCAGAACTCGGTGTAAACCTTATCGTAAGATCTAACTAATTGGGTGTCTGACTTCATATACCCCTCTATAGAAGTAAGGTAGTGTAGTATAGTTGTATGGTCTCTGTTAATTGAGCGTCCTATGTAAGTAAGCGTCCAATCATTTTTTCTTAGGATGTGAGCGTAGATCATCTTTGCGTTTACGATATCTCTCTTACGTGTCTGATCGGTCTTAACGTCTACGTTTAGAACTATTCTAATAATCTCTCTTAACTCTTCTGCCTCTGTTACTCTTCTAATTGATGGGTGTGTGTGTTCTTCCATTTTATTTATATGATTTAATTGTATTTGATTCATTTATTAGGTCTAGGTACTCGTCTACATCAGTGAAGTGTAGGTCAACTAAAACCGGGAATTTTTCTTGCTCATTGAAGTACTCAAGCACGTAGTATATCGGATCTTTCAACAAGCATACTCCTCCGATAAATTGCGTAAAGTCATCTCTCTTTGGAAGAGACTCAAGTACGTGTGCAATGTCTTCTATAATATCGTCTATAACATCATCAGGCTGATCCCTCAACTTTTTCTCAAAGTCAGGGTGCATACCAAACTCAATCTCCTCTGTATACTTCTGTTCTAAATCCATACTCTTTTAGTTCATTTAGTCTATACTCTTGGAGGGTTGATACTTTACCTGTAGGCGTTTTAACCTCGCTAAAAATTACGTTTGTGTTTGGTGGTATAGCTACGATATCAGGTATACCATTCTTGTTGGTCTTGACTAGCTTGATTACATAGTAACCTTCTTTTTCAAGCTGCTTTATTCTTTTAGATTGAATCTGCTGCTCGGTCATTTTTGCTTAGTTGTCTTACCGTTCTGACCGTTGTGCTTGCGATTGCTTTTTGCTGTTCTTAGCCTAAGGCCTTTTACAGTGTGGCTCATATCCTTGCCGTCACCATTACCGTAAGTACCTGCTTTTTTATTAGCAGCGTTTAGATTAGCTCTGTACTCTTTACGTTCTTTTGTTTTGTGATACTTTGTATCGTAGGCTATTTTTTTCTGACGCCTTTCCTCAGACATATTAAGCTTGTCGTATGATGGGTGCTTACCTGCGTTTTTATTTCTCTTGCTTAACATACTACAAATTTAACAATCCTTTTTTATTGTTATTAAGTTTTTTTGTTTATCGTAGTATATCATAAACTCTATGTCGTTGTAAGCCCCGTCCCTTGGCTTTCTTCCTCCTACTTTAGCTTCTCCAACTATGTCAGATACCTTTCCCCATATTATTCCATCGTAACAGTCCCAAATAATAAAGGCCACCTGCTTCTTGTCGATTAGCTTCAATACCTTCCTTGCTGCAATAGGTAGTGGGTAGGCGTCATCGATGCTCCTGTTCCTACCCTTAACCTCCGCGTATGCGACTCTATCTTCCTTTGTTAGTTTGTAGTCTACATCGTGCATAGAAAGCTTCTCGTAGGAGATTCCCATACTGCCGCAGAATATCTCAATAGCATCCTGCTCCCTGATAAGATCCTTATCATTTTCGAATCTCATATCAAAAGTTTTTTGAAATGGTTTACGGTGTAGTCCTTCTTCTTACTAACCGCTTTGTAGATGTCGCTCTCTATACCACCCTTAGAGAACACCCAATACACATCGCTCTCTAGCCTTTCCTTTGTTGTCATCCTATCTCTGCTCTGCCAATAGCTAGTAGCACTAAAGTCTATGTTGTAGTACACAAGAGCCTCTGCCTGACGAAGTGATATCCCTTCGCGTCCTGATACGATCTGAAGTGCAATAGACTTGTTGGTGTCTTCAAAGACACTTAGCTCAGTTGTCAAGTTTTCTACGCCAAACACTTGCTTTAGTGCATTCAACTCTTCTTTGAACTTATAGAAGATACCAATCTTTGCATCTGCAAAATTATCGTGTATGAACTGAGCCTTGCTCAAGTCAATTATCTGAGACTTGCCCGACTCAAACTTCACAGTACCTGAGTATAGTTGGTGTAGCTTCATCATTAACTTAACAGGAGTATCAGCTAGGATAACCTCCTCCTTACCTTGTACGACTAAGTTTTTCTTTAGCTTGTTAGCTAGGTTGTACGTCATATCGCTCATAGTAACCTCAAGTATATGCTCACGCGTGTCTACCTTAAACCCGGCTTCCTTCTGAGTGTAGTTGATCGTGTACGGCCTCATCTCGTCAAGGATCTTAGTAGTCCCGTTTGAGTAGTCCTTGATAAGTAATCCGTTTATCATCCTCTGCTTAACGTCAACGTATTCATCGCAGAATCGATAGAAGTTTTTGTATTTACTGAATGGATTGTTCTTTATGCCATACACTTGATGATACATCTGACCATAAGACTCAGGGGTTGGTGTTCCCGATAGCAGTATAACATACGGATCTTTGTTCTTAAGTATCATATCTTTTACTTGCTTGGCTCGTAGGCTTGGCTTTGGGAATGCACCCATACTATGTGCCTCGTCACAAACTATAGCGTCAAACCTAACAGAGTTGTCTACGTTGTGCAGGGACTCGTAGTTTATTACGACTATGTTGTAAGATGGCTTCAGCATATTGTAGTCACCATCTATGCTGCTAATAGCTTTCTTCTTTGTTATGAATAGAACGTTCTTACACTCTATCTTATCTAGTATGCCAAGGCTAGTTAGGGTCTTGCCTGTACGTACCTCCATTGCTAGGTACAGGAATTTGTTTTTCTTTAGGAGTGATGTTCCGTCTTTGATTATCTCATTCTGATAATCCCTGAATTTGATTTTTGATTCCATTTCTGCGTATGGTGTTATTTGATTTATTTGTTTGATTAGCTTTACGTCTAATATCTTCCAAAGATTCCTCTCAGAGTGTATTATCTTGTGTCGGTTCATTAGCCTACCAAGCAGAGTTGATTGGTAGGCAAGGTCTCCGTATACCTCAGATGATATAATTTTTCTGCCTTTTGCGGCAGTTATTTTGATCAATCCCTTCATTTAATTTAATTTAATCTGCCTGAATTTTTCCTAAAACTTCATTCACTTGTTTACTTTTGGGAATATATTTATACTCTGAGTATAAATCCAAGCCGTGAAAAATGCACAATATATCGGCAAGGTTTATTGTGCAAAATTATGTTACAAAACATAGTACATTATACTGCACTTTAGCATATATTTACGTATATTATCGGATAAAAGCGTATCAAAAGAGCGTCTTGCTGCACTTATAAAGCTACAAATAAAAAAAATGTTACAATAGCTATAAACGATATAGTCCTGTTATTCCTTACGCTACCTCTTAGCCTATCGTTATCTACGTGCAGACCCATATTCTCTCCGTCAATAGTGTATATAAGCATCTGCTGCTCTTCTATGTCTTTTTTGGCACTATCTATCACCTGATAGAGTAAAAGCTCTGTAGCGTGGCTTATTTTAGCTTGCTCCACTAAGCTATCCTTTTGAAGCAGCTCAGCGTAGATGCGATCCATCTGCGGGACGGTGATGCACACGAGCGTATCCTTCGAACTATCATCTATTAATACGGTCTGCGAATAGCTGAATCTTGTTAGTAGTACTAGACCTGCGATAATCATTAATCTTTGTTTCATATTTTATTTTTATTGTGTCTCTTTTTAGTTTTAAAATCTCTATGTCCCTGTAAAGGGTATCTGTGTTTGTTAGCGTAATCACGCTAGGCTTGCTTGTTGTTGATGCAGGCTTAAATAGTATAGCAAGCAGGACGTATCCTGCTGCTATAGCTACCAATAGAATCTTATTTGTTGTTGTCATAATTTCATTTTATTCTACTTTGGCTATCGTGTTTTAAGTGGCATTCTCTGCACCTTATCTTTATGTTAGGCACAATTAAGGTGTTTCTGTTCAAGCTTGTCTATCACTTCAACCCATTGGATGCTTTCAATATTCATTGCTTCATCCATTTGCCCTGTATCTGCAAATTCTTTACATAGGTTTGCCAATGCTATTGCAGCCATTACATTCTGCTTCTTTGTCAGCTTACCGCTATAAGGGTTGTGGTCAGAAGATTTCATCATTAAGTTTACTAATTTTATTGTTGTCATAGTAGTTCTATCTCCTCTCTAACCTGCTCGTATCTCTCTGCCTTTAGTCTAACGAACTCCCAATCAGAGCTCTTTAAGATTTCAATAACCTTGTCTACAACTACTATAGCACAATCCTTCTGTATGCTCCAACAATCGCAGTGGTCATTTATCATTGGATTCCAAAAACTCTCTACTAGCTCTAAGGCTTCTTTCTTTATTGGTTTATTTTTCATTCTCCTATCTTACTACTAAGTTGATCCTTTGTTAAGTTATCTATTATTAAATTGAAGTTGTGTACTACCCTCTCGTGCATATCAGAATCAATCTCTTCTATAATCTCTCCCTGCTCACTAACCCAACTCTCGATTGACCTCACAGCCTTCTTAAATCCGGCCTCAGGCACTCCGACCTCATCCATTTCCGAAAGCATCCTAACAGCCATCAAATATAATCTTAGGCTTGGTTTTATTTTATCACTCATCTTGGTTTTATTATAATCCATTTACCTATTGAATCTCTACCCTCCTCAGGCTGCAGGCCTGTTGTATACAAAGCATACGAAGTAAGCCAAGAATAAAACTTCTGTCTACTGATGCTCATCTTAGACTTAGGTGCGTAGTCAGGGTACTCTGAAGTAAAGTCAATGTACATATCAGCGTGGTGTATCTTAAGGCCAATCTCTAACTTTGGATTAGGCTCAGATCCATTAATCAAACCACACCACTCAATAAAGTCGTGAGATGTCTCAGCAGATAGCTGCCTGATTCTAAGGTTAACAAACGTGCTCTTAACTAGTCCATCTCTTAGGTACATCTGCAAGCAGGACACCATATAGTTATCAAAAATACACCACTCATCATCGTCCCACTCAGCAAAGAAATGCTTGCCAAACTCGGTACGTGGTGTATGGTTCTTGTTGTAGTGCTGATACAACTCAACCTCCCACTTACGTCTTGCGAATGAGTTTCCGCTTCCTTTGATAGCGTAGTTGGTTGTGATTGCAATCTTTGGTGACTTACTGAATGGTATCTTAATCGCATCCTTGTTCTTCTTCTCTAGCGTAAGACCCTCAGTAACTACCGAGAATAATCTCTCGAAGTCAAAGTTTTTCTTAACGTCATCAAAGCAAAGTATCTGTGTGTCAGCTGACACCAATTGATAAGGGAACGCTCGCTCGAATGCGAAAGCCTTTCCGTCTATGACCACCAACTTCTTCATCTGATTCAGTGCATTCATAAACAATCCTTTACCTGTTCCACCCTCAGGATTATCGCTGATAACCTCATCGTTTAGTATAACCGCAGGGCAGTAAGATAGGTTCTTGTAGCCGTGCATCAAGAATCCAATAGTGGACTCCATAGTGCTAACCCTTGACAGATCCTCAGCACAAATCCTTCTGATGAATGTCTTGTAGTCGCAGTCTGTGACATCACATATCTCAAAGTTCCTATCGATAACGTGCTCCTTCCAAACATAACCGCCTAGGTCAAGGTAGTCTATTGGCTCAACAACACCGCCTGTTATCTTAACCGCACAGTTCTTGTAGTACAGGTATGACGTATCCTTGGAGTCTTCGATGAAGTATATGTCAATCGTAGATAGCAGTGTAAGAAACTCTTCCCGGAAGAACCTAGTCTGATCAGCGAAGTAGTTGTATATGCTTAAGTCATCAACCTTCTGCAGATGGCCTAGAATAAAGTCCTTTATCTCCTTCTCAGATGTGTGGTCTATTAGGTTGTCGGTAACCTTTACGAACACGTAGTTCTTGCTACCCTCAGGACAGAACTTATAGAATCCGTTGTCCTCAAGGAACTCCTTGAATAAGAAGTGCACTATCTTTATTATTCCCTTATCGTTCTTTTCCCAAAATGTTTGGTGAGAGTTCTCGTCATCGATACGATTAAGTACCGACTCAATTACATCGCCATCAATACGAGAATCTTCCAACTGATGACGGATTTCCTTTTTTGATATACCCCTCCTAATCTTAGCTCTAATCTGATTAACCCGATCCTCATCCTCGTAGTACTTAGTACCAAAGTTGTGGGCATTAGCGTAGGCTGAGTCAATCGTTCTGTTTATCTCTGTAAGCGGGAAGCTATCGTTAGCGTACTGAGATAGCACGTACCCTGCTAGTGACTTGTTAACTCCGTAGTCGTTAAAAGCCATCGCTAGTACATACACGTTGTGATTACGCTGACCCTCTACCATCGGGTACTTCTTAAGCCACCACTTCACTAGTATCTCAACCACCTTATTCTCATCAGTGATTGGTATAGTAGGAGCATCCTTGTGCCTAGTCACCTCAGTGTACTCAGGCTCTTCAATCTTATCCCATAGCGATGAGTTCTCGTTAACGTGTATCAATGGATCGTAAGACTCGTAGCAAACCCTAGATACATTCTTAACCACCTTGTCGAAGTACGTTGAGTTGAAGTGTTTTTCAAGAGAGTTGAAGTAGTTTACGTGGTTTTCTACATCAGCAGGTATCTTAACCAATACCTTTAGTCCGTTACCTGATGGAGATATGAACACAGAGTAAACGTACTTGTCCTTGCTAAGTGTCTCTTTGTCTTTGAGCAGGTCTTTCTTTGATGTGTACTGATCGAAGTCTAAGCAGATTAAACCACTATGTGCTATGAGTGAGTTGTCGTTTCTTTTTACAAACGTACCACTAAAACACACCGCAGGGAGCAGCTTCTTAAGATCGTTTCTCTCATTCTTGTCCTTCTCTGTTCTGATCCTTTTAACGAGATCCTTTGAAGACCCATCCTTTATTCTGTTAAGGATTAGATGAACATCTCTATGGAAAGGGGTCTCAGTTTCCTTGATGTTTTTGAATATTGTGATTAATGATGTCATTGTTGTGTTGGTTTTATGTTAACTTTTGTTGTCTAAGTAATTGATTATCAGTAGTAGTGTTAATAATGTTAATTTTTAGTCTCGTATGTATAAGAAAAAAAATATAATTATAGAAATAGTATATATATAGTATAGGGAAGTAATTTTTAAAATTCAACACACTCTCGGAGATAGAAAAGGGGACGTTAGTCCCCTTACTATTTTTAGTGTAGTTGGTTTTAGAATGGTTCATCAGTTGCTGCACTAGCTACCTTGATGTCTTTAGGTG
>Ga0196901_1000525_pt1 | contig 19860 bp, 29 predicted proteins | sample CB_VirMetaG_FD_169099 | JGI IMG/M metagenome (GOLD analysis project Ga0196901, IMG submission 169099) | Freshwater to marine saline gradient viral communities from Chesapeake Bay - CB_1504_1 Viral MetaG (v3) (version 3) | ecosystem: Environmental > Aquatic > Marine > Coastal | place: USA... | reverse complement strand
TTAGTATTTGACCCCAGCCTACACAGTTAACTACAACTCTTTGCACAGCAGTTCCGGGTCTAATTACGGAAGCGGATTTAATCTTACCATAGAACCATCTTTGTAGTCCTGCATTATCCTTTCCAAAGTAAATCTGAATATCCCATTCTCTCTGAATCTTTACCTTTTTACGCTTAGTAGAATCTATCAATAAGCCTTGGTTGTCCTCAAGCATAAGTGTTGCGTGTCCGTAAGAACCGTTCATTTCATTTGTAACACTAAGATCAGTTAGTCTGAAATTCTGTGTAGGGCTGGTCTGTGTAACTGTTGTCTGGTACTGATACTGTAATACCCCATCATAGTCATAAATATAGACTTCAGGTGCAGATTCTTTTGGATTGAAATTAGGTGTTAATGTCATTATGTACTCCTAAAGTGATGATGTTCCTGAAGACATTGATTGTAGCATTTCTTGGAATCTAAGTCTATTTAACAGTTCCCTGTCTCCTCGGGTTGAATTGAATCTGATATTAAATACATTTTGTTCTGTAAGATTAAGACCTGTCATGGCATCCTGTGTTATACCTACGTTATTAAAGTTTGAGAATCTTCCGTTTGCGTTAAATGCCTCTGTGACTTCCAATAATTTACGACCTGTTGGTATTACTATGTTTTCACTAGCCTGAATATCCTCTCTTATCTTTTGCTGTATTTCTTCGATAGAAAAGAATCGTTTTAATACTTGTCCATAAACACTATATGATCTAGTAAGTCTTGATGTTCCTCTTATAGTAGTGCTTGACCTTCTACCAATAACACCACGTTCATATTCTCCTATTGCAAAGTCTATTCCTATCTGTGCAGGTATTGAGGGTATTCTCTCTGCTGTTTTTCTTGCGTCTTCTACCGTCTGGTTATATATCTGCTGAATCTTAGATGGTGCATCTATATCACTCATATCAAAGTCTCTCATTTTTTCACGTAATCTTTCTATTAATTCTTCCTCTGTTCCAAAGAATTGTGATATTGCGAATCCACCTAATCCAATACCACCAATAGGGTCTTTTCTTAAAGCGTCTGCTGCTGATCTTCCTAAACCTCTACCACCAGACCTACCTAATATACCTTGTAGTCCTAATAGATACCCCATGCTTCTAGAATTAGCAAAAGCATCTTTTCTATCTTGTTGTGCCTTTACCCATGCAGGTACTTTAACTGTTCCTACTTGATATGCCTGTGTTGCATTATAACCTACTGCTGCTAGTGCTTCTGCTGCTCTACCGCCTATTGATCTTGCCAAGAATCTTTCTTTTCTTGCAGCCATTGAAGCCCTTATTGCCATAGCCTGTGGGGAGAATACACCAAATGATTGTGATATTGAAGTTGTAGCAAAGTTCTTTAGACTTGGATCTCCGACTCCTGTTAGGAAAGTCTTACCGTGTGCATTAAACTTTCTCATTTCTTTTTCAAGAGCACCTATTCTTAATGCCTCTGTTTTAGAAATACTGTTTGCAACTTCTCCTATATCCATTCCGTATGCTTTTCTAACTAACTCTCTGTTTGACATCTTATTAATGTCTCCTATTCCATACAGAGAACCGAAACCTACATTCTGTCTCTTAATTAAATTAATACCGTCATGTGGGTCTATTGGTAATCCAAACCCTGATTCATTCTTTGTATCTATATTTCTAGGATCATACAAGTCAAGTGCGTCTAATGATTTGTGTTCAGGTCTTTTTTGGAAACCGTTAGTAGCAAGGTTTATATCATAGTAAAGGTTTTGTATTTCTTGTTGAATTCCCGGGTTGCCTTCATTCTCTAACAATAATACTGCAAGAAGATCCGCTTGTTCGTATGGTTGTAAAGCCCAGAATCTTGCTCTTGCTTCTAATCCGCCAAATGGGTTTGCTTCTTCTTGTTGCGGTGTTAATCCTGAATCAGTTTGTAATTTTGGATCTGGTTTTCCTGATCTATTGCCAGAACCTCTACCTGTTCCACTACTACCCGTTCCACCTGTTCCCGTTCCACCTGTTCCCGTTCCACCTGTTCCTTGGGTGGTTATTCCACCCGAATTAAAACCCGGCGATTTTTGCGATTGTATTTGATAAGCCTGTAACAATAATGTTGCGTTGTTAGTTTCTTTTGCTGCACGAATCATCATGTCAACATAAGTCTGCATAGGTCTGCTTAATTTTTCATACTGTTTTCCTAATCCTTCTACTGCATCTGCTTGAAGGTTCATTAGTTCTGTACCTTCTTCTACTACCTCGTTTTCTTCTTGTTGAATTCCTAATAACTGATTTATAGCATCTTTCATTCCGAATAAGTTAGTTTCATAGGCTGCGTATGCTGCACCAATACCAATCATAATAAGACCTACCGGACCAAGTGCTGCTTTAAACAAGTTGGTTGCAATAGTTGCTGCCTTTGTTGCTTTTGACATCATAATTGTAGTTCCAATAGAAGTCTTCATAGCAATTTGATTACCTGCCAATGAACGTGTGTTATTCCAATTTGCTAAAGTGTTTATCTTTGTTGCTATGGTCTTTGCTATTGTTGCCAATTTACTTTTAATCATAGCGGTTGTTTCAGCACCTAACATCTGAGTAAAAATCTGAACTGATGATACACCTACGTTAACAAGGTTAGCAGCGAAAAGTAACTGAACGTCTAATACTGCTTCCTGTTCAATCTTTAGTTTTTCCTCTTTAACTGCTAGGTCTTCTGTTGCAGTTGCCAACTCGTTTCTTAATAATGTAGCCTTGCTTGTGTTAGCGTTACCTTGTGCTATTAATTCGTTTAATTTAAACTGTTTTCTGTTAACAAGATCAACTGCACGATCATAAGATACCTGTGATGCTGCTGCTCTGTTTTGTGCTCTTGCTAAGTTAGATATAGATGTAAATGTCTGAACACCTGCTGTAGAAAGGTTAATCATACCTTGTGTTGCTGTTTGGAATCTTACTGCTGAGGCTGCTGCTGCATCTGAGGCTTGATTTAAACCCATCTTAGCCTGATTCATTCCCTGTTGAATCTGTGTACCTGCTCTATGACCAGAGTTTCCTACTGCCTGCATATTTCGTGCTAATTCTTTTGATTTTGCAATAGCAGAATTAACATCTACATTAACCTTAATGTTAGTTGCACGCGTAGCCATGAACTATTATCCCAACTTGGCGTTTTTAGAAGTAATAAACTTTCCTGTTCTTCTACGTCTAGATAGAGTTCTCTTAAACGATTTTCTACCTGTTTTAGCCTTCTGAACACCGCCACCTCTACCTCTCCTCTTATTGATCTTAGTTCCTGTAAGACCTACAGTTTTGGATAGGTTAACCTTAGTAACATTAGGTGCTGAAATATCCTTAAATATCTTCCAATGTCTCTTAACTAGAGATAGAATCAATACCTCGATCATTTCATCCATAGCCATTGCTATAGGGGAAACAAAATCAACTGCACCATTACCTTTAAGATTTACTCTAATTCTAAAGAATTCCTCTCCGTCAATGAAAAAGTGCATGGCTTTTGCGTTCTTTGCTACAACCATAGTAGGCTTTGTACCGTTAACTACTGCTAGGAATTTATCTGTTAAATCAGTTCCTACTACAAAATATTTCAATGATTTCTCAAAAACCTTCCAAGAATTAGCAAGTTCTCCTGAATCAGACGGAGTATTTTCTTTTAATACCTGAACTATACCGTAAGATGCTATATCTACAAAGTCTCTTTGTAACTTCCTTCCTGTTGTTTCCAAAGATTGAATATCCCTAATAATCTTATGCCAATTTGAATCAAAAGTAACACTACTAGCCATTATATTCTTCTTGTTGAATTGCCTTTACACGAAGTAATTTTTGTATGTACTCAAATCCTTCCTTCTTGGCTAAATCTCTGGCTTCTTTCATAGAGCCATAACCTGCTGCCACATAATTGTTTAATAATAATAATTCTTTGATTTCAGGAAAATTGGTTATTGCCCTTCCTCTTTCTTTGTCGTCTCCTGATATTGAATCGCGAATTGCTTGACCGCTTCTGTCGAACTCCAATTTACTAAAAAAATGAGACACTCCTCAGCAAAATTTCCGAGTTCTGCTGTAGTCAGAATCTCTGCTGCTGAATCAAAATCTAGCGGTTCTTTAAGAGCAACTTTTGTTACCTTATTGAAAAACTCTATGTTCTTTGCCTCTAATTTATCAGTATTTATTTTCTTTGCTTGTGTTAATACAACAAGTTCATTTCTTAATTCGTTAACAGGTTTGAATTGTTTTGCAGAAACAAAATCTTTAAATACGAATGTTTTGACTACTTTATCTCCACGTTTTACTACAATAGAGGCATTTTCGTAATCTGTTTCTACACCCATATAAAAATAAAAAAGAATAAGGTATTTAAACCTATGTGATTGATACGCCTTGTGCTCTTGCTGTGATAGACTCAACATAAGCATCTGCGTTGGAAGCGGTTTTGTTTCTTGAGAAAGATGTGATTACACAGTTTGTAAATGCGAAATCATCATCAGGACTTGTACTAATTGAATATCCTGCTGTTCTTTCTGTCTTGTTAACATAATCAGTTTCCAGAGTTGTTGATTTGACGAATGTGTCTACAGTGAATTCACATCTTCTAGTTGAAGCCTTACAGTATTCGATCTTATCTGAACCGTTAACTGCTTGAATAGCCATTCCTCTAGTGACAGTACAACTGAATCTTCTCTCAGGATATGCTGTAGAGTTCCATGTGAAAGGATCTGCACCTGCACCTGAATGACTCATTGTGGCTGTTGATGTCTCACTTGCCCATGTGGCGGTTTGTCCGTTCCAAGGGGAAGTGCTGCTAGGTACGGTAATTTCTTTACAGATGAAAGTCATGTTTGCTGTCCAGATACCTCTTTCGAGTGCGACAGTACAAGATGTTGGTCTGCAACCATACATAGCAGTATAATTCTCTGTGCCATTGATATATTCTGAAAATGCAAAGGTCAAAGATTCGTCAATAGAGCCTGTACCGCCACCACTTGCTGAGAAAGCATAGTTAATTAGTGTGGTATTAATCATCTCAAATGTGATTTGAAATGTATAGGCTTCTCCTGTTTTTACAGAATCAATGATGTCTTCGTTTCCTAATACATCTGTATCAACGTGTTGAACGTCTGGTTGTAAAGTTATGTCTGTTACCTTGCCAACTGCTGTGAATGTTGGATCGGTAATTGCTGCTGCATAGTTTGTAGGAGTAGTTACTGTATCTCCTTCTGCAACATATTGTAGAACTTTTACAAAATCGCGTTTTGTTTGTACGTTATGGGCTGCCATATAGTGTTAATTCGGATAGAATTACTTTAAGAAGTATTATGTTTTAAGTTTAAACCAATTAACTGTTAGTGTGGCTGTTGATGATACCCTTGCTGCTGAATCATCATCTGTTCCTAGGAACTCAAAATCGACCTCTGTTTTCTCAAATGATTCTATCTCAGAGTCCTGTGATCCTGCTGATAATGTAGCCTCAACACCGTCAGATTTCTTTAATCTGGTGTTCTCGTTTGGTCTGATTTCCCATAGAATACGGTTAATTTCATCCTCAAATTCCTGTAATAGTATGGGGGTTTCTGCCCATACGTCTATCTGTAATTCTGTCTGCCAATTATGTGAATCATCTCCTAAAGGTTCATGTTCGTCATCTTCTACTCTGAATCTTCTAAGAACACTTACCTTGATGATATTAGGGTTTGTAGCGTAATCTTCCTCTACGTTATAACTAGGAATATATGTAAGAGCCTCTATTGTAGGCGTAACTGTGTCTGTTATGTTAGATGAATTCCAATTATCTGTTAAATGTGCTGCTATTACAATATCTAGAGGTTCTCTAGTTCCTTGTAAGTGTCTTATAGTTACGGTCAATTAGGATCAACATATCCCATGTGATATGATTCGCCTCTGGTTTTATGAGTAGTGTCATCCATATAGTCTTTAAGCATGGCTTTTCCCATTACAGTTCTTTGTGATTCCTGTCTTGGATCTCTCTGTTCCTGTAACATACCTGCTGCCAACTGATTTGCTATATTATCAAAAATAGTAGGCTTGTCGTCTCCTGTTAGTTCAGTTCTAATATTTAATTTAGCGTTAATATAATCTGTTGCAGAAGATAATGCTGAAGTTACTCCTGCTGGCGTATTAGCCTTTGCAGTACCCCATACTAACTCCTGTACAGTAGTTGCAGAACCATAAGCCATGATTATTTATGAGATAATATCATAAATAGAAGTATTACAGTAAATAAACTGATTTTTCACGTTTTGTCTTGCCTTTTTTCCATTCACGAAGTTCTTGTCTTTGTGTATTGCTTAAATGTTTAAACCTTGCATTTGGGTCTACCCATAAAGTATCTCCATTATTTAATATTTCATTAGCAAATACTGAATCAAGACATCCTCTACCACCTGTACAGTTTCCTGTGAAACTAAGATAATCCAATATATCTGCTGAAATCCATTGACACGAAAAACCTGTAAAAGATGCAGCAAATATTTCGTCAGGTAGGTCTTTTTCATATAACCAATCATAATTAGATCCCTTACAGGCTAGTTTTGTAGATCCTCTTTCTGAGAAATTACATATTCCTGCTATATTTGTTATATAATAATCTTCCATGTCTTTTTTTAGTAAATTAAATGAATCATAGTCTATTACTAAATCATCTGGACATAAAACCAAATGTGTATATCCTTTTAACTTACAATACTCCTTAGCCATCTGATATGCCTCTACTTCCTGATGATTTTCTATAACCAATTTATCATAATCAAGTTTAGAATAAGAATTCATAACTTCTGGTATGTCTCTTACTTTTGGTATAAATATTAGAGGGTTCAATGGTTATGCACCCTTGCGAATTTCTCTCTGCACTCGAATCTGTAATCAGAATAGAACTCCTTGTCATGTCTTAATACAATAGAATCCACGTTATAGTTATACAGAATTGTAATATCCTGTGCAAGATCCCTTCCGTCTATGCCAGACCATATATGATTATGACTTGTGTTAGTAGGATGTTGTATCAGGAAAGGGTTTTCTCTCATATCAAACAATCTAGGTCTTCTCTGTATCAAACCGTAGTTATCTAGTATGACACTGTAACAACCATACTCTGCCTTGCTTAATGCCTCTACTTCTATGTCAAATGAATTTTTATTTATGTATGGAATTTCATCTGCATCAACAACAAGACCCCAATCCATTCCTATTTGCGAGGCTCTTTTGAATAACATATTTCTTTTCTCTGCTTCTGTTAGTCCTGTAACATATTCATAATATATTTCTACCTCTGGTTCAGAGTCAACGAAATCCTGAACGACATCTCTTACTTCAAATTCTGGAAACTCGTTATGACCTACCCAATTTGAGAATTGTCCGTCTAAGAATACAAGATAATCAAAGTCTGTTATTGTTTCCTGTTCAAACATTCTCATAATTCCGCGTGGGTCATCCCATACAGAACATATTAATCCTATTGTGTCTTTCAGTTTAAATCATCCCGGAAGTCGTACATTCTATACATAACTTTGCTCCAACCAAGGAAACCATATTTATATGTATGCAGATAATAAATCTGATTATCTATCTCTCTGTCATTTAACCTCTGTACTGTCTTTTCAGGACTAGAAGTTCTAGAGTGTACTGCTGCTGTATGCCATGCCATTTCTTTTCCAGCTCTGTTTCCAGAATCATCGTCGTATTTTAATACAGACCTTCTTGTATGATCGTATGAATATAATAAAACATGACCCAATCCATGACTCATCATTATAAGATTTGATGCGAATCTTAGATCGTCTTTGTTATCTAGTATGAATAGATCAATAACAAACTGTCCTACCTTCTCATGTGGTATATAGTCTGATAATGAAGTTCCGACAGCCAAATCTGCTGATAATCCTTTGTATTCTCCATACATTGTTTTATACATGGTTGTAGGAAAAAATCTTACCCTAAATTTCTTAACTCTTGAGGCTGTATAGTCTCTTTGAACCTCGTCTTGTATGGATTCTATATGGTCTCCAAGCCATTTATACATAATCTTTATATATCTTCTCTTTTCTAGCCATCCGATGTTCTCAAAACCATAAAACTGTATATCCATAATAAAAATAAAAAAGGTTAGAGTATATAAACCCTATTATAGGTCTGCAACGTACTCATCGTTGTCTTCGCCAACAACTACTCTGCCTGTGTCCTGAATACCCATAGCACCTTTCTTAATAATCTTACTGTCTAGTGTGGATTTCTTTAGAGGTTTCTTTTTTTGTTCGATTTTTGCATAGGCTACGTCTGACATGACTAGTAGTTTGGCTTTCTCTTTCTCTAATCTTATTCTTTCCTCTCTATAAGGAATTGTCTTGATTAAGAGACGGTTATAAGCATATTCAAGGTATTTTAATTCCTTGTTAATTTGCTCAATAGTTAGTTGTGCCATAAATAAATAAAAAATAATAAGGTATATAAACCCTATTTGTCTGCTGATGCTCGTCTACCTAATCCTAGTAACGCAAAGGCTGCTAATACACCTGCTACTACAATTAGTTTGACATCTGACCAGAGTTCCATACCTTGTTCTGATTCCATGCCATAAACGTGTACACCTGCAATAAGATAACCAACTGCACCAAAGGCTAACAAGCCTACTAATACAACCTGTATCTTTTTTAATGTGTCAGGTTTGTCTAACATAGTCATACTATTATCAATACCCTATTTAAATGTAACGTTTGAAGCAATCTCAAACATGGCTAATGCTACACCCATAATTGCTACTATATAATAGAATTTCTTTTCCTTTTTAGCCTCTCTATCTTCTGATGATTTACTGTGTGCGTTCCATTCTGTCTGCATTTTTACCTTCCAAGTACATAAATCGTCTATTTTAGCGTCTAAAATATCTAGTTTATCCAAAACTCTGTTAGTAAGATCATCAAAATTAGTCATAATATAACGATATGTAAATGGGATTACAAGAAGTAAAATAAAAAAAAGAAAAATTTGATTAGTTTATCTAATCGTTTTTACTTGATAGAATACAGTATGCGGTAGCATCTAGTACAACTGCGTTAACTCTGTGTGTTGCAACAATGTCAACGGATTGCTGTCTGATGTTTTTGTCGAATTCTAATTCAATTTCACGACCTACTGCAAGTCCAAATGCTTTGCCCTTCATGAACACGATGTTTCGTGCTGAGTTGTTGTTTGATGTGTTGATACAGTTGGTTACGAAAATCTCAATACCGAAGTACATTGAAATTCTACCTAATCTGCTGATGCTTGGATCTGCGGTTTGTACGAATCTTACGATTACTGTGTCTTGAATTAACTCTTTTTGTGCTCTTGGAGTAATAGCTGCAACTGCTGCACCGTTTTCAGGATTGTGTCCTTGGTTTTGCAATCGTTCTTTACATGCCTCGATACCTGCTGCCTTCATAACACCTGTTGCATCTTCGCTGGTCTCGTCAGTAACTAATGAACCGTCGTTTCCGTCAAAGTGGTTTGCACCAAAGTCTTGTGAAGCGGCTGCTGCGATAGTTGACAAAATGATAGTACATTCGTCTTCTACTGCTCTAATTCTGGCTGTTTCTCTGATTTTATTGAGTAAATCTCTTGGATATTTCTCAACTTCTGCTTTCAAGACGTTTTGTCTGAAACCTCTAACAGTGTTTGCAGATAAATCAATACCTGTCAAAGTGTGGGTTGCAGGACTAATGTCTGTATCTACAGATTCAGTGATTGTACCAAATGCAGGGATGTCAAGAGTATAGAATCTCACTGTGTCTTCTCCTTGTTTGATCTTTCTTACTTGAACCCAAGGTCTAATGGATTTAGCAAGAATACCACCCGGAAGAACAACGATTTGTGATCCAACATCTACGCCCGGAATAGTACCAGAAGTTGATACAGCTTCCATGAATGGAGATGGTTGGAAAACAGAGTGTTTGTCAATAAACTCGTCTTTGTCGATCTTGATAGTAACGGATTGTCCTTCGAGAACTTTCTCCATCAAACTAACTTGTTCGTCGACTTGTGCTTCTTCCCATACTTGACCACGAGATTCTTGAACCTCGGATTTGCGTTGGGATTCTGCGAATTGTTTTTCGAGTTTTGCAGTTTCCTCTGCGATTCTCTTTTCGACTAATTCTGCCATAGAATCTTCAAGTGATTTTTTTGCTTCCTCTTTCTCGGCTTTCTTGTCTGCCTCTAATTTATCGGCTTCTGCTTTAGCATCTGCTTCGGCTTTATCGGCTTCTGCTTTTGCTTTGTTATCAGCGTCGATTTGTGCTAATCTAGCATCTAATCTGCTGGAAACAACAGAATCAATTTTGGCGTCTAATTCTGCTGAAAATTCGGGAGTTGTATTTTCTTCACTCATTGATTCAACTTTAGTTGGTTCGCTACTAATAGAAGTATTCAACTTAAAGGATTCTGCATAAATCTCAACCATTTTAGTTCCGCATTTCTTTTCTATTACTACTACAGAAGTCTCAGGAATTCCGGGATCTTCTCCTAATAACAGAGACATTTCATTAAATGCTACGTCAACAGGTGCGTTCATACATTCCTCTCCGTTTGAATGACATAGTTTAACGTCAGAACCAGCAGTAAGACCCAAAGATACTTTAGGCTCTATGTTTGCTTCTACTAAACGTTGAACTTCTGCCACTATTTCTGCGTTCTCTATAAAGGCTGAATAAGATAACTGTTCTGTTGTCTCATCCCAATATAGAGTGGAACGACCAATAATTCCGTCATCTGATTTGTCATGGTTAAGCCTTAGAGGTACTGTTTGCTCATGTGCTTTTGCCAATTCAGAGGCGAAATAAAAGTTGTTATTGAGCGATTTCCTAGGCATGGCTAGGATTCCTTCAATATTCATGTCTTTTTATGGGATAATATTATAAATAGAAGTATTAGTCTGAGGTATCGTCTAAACCAAGAGTGTTATTTCTCTTTTTCTTCTTCTTTGGTTTTTTCTGAGGTACAGGAATATCTACATCTCCGTAGTTTGTTATTGTAGGATCTGATACTGATTCCTCTGGTAATGGTTCAGGCTTTATATCTTTAGGCTCATCCATTTTATCTGTAGGTGTTACAGAAGTCAATGGTAATGTGTCATCCATATCACTCATATCTACCTCTAAATCAGTATTATCTGCTATGTATTTTCTTAATTCTGATCTCTTAATAGCTTGTTTCTCGAATAATCCTACTATGTCTTGCACTGATAGGACAGATTCGTTGTCAAATTGGAATCCAATCTTAAGATTAACAGTATCAGGGTTATATCCTAGTCCTTTTAATACATGATCGAATACCTCTTTTCTTAATTGTAGTCCAAATCTACGCTGAACTCTTTTAATCTTTAGTTTAATCATGTCAGATGTGTCTTCTGATGATGCTCTTGCTGTAAATCCTGCTGTAAACATCTGAGTGGCGAACTGAGTACCTGCTTCCATGATTGCAGTTTCCATGTGTTCTATATATTTATCGAATTTTGATGCTGGATTGACCTCAAATATCTCTGCCTTGAAAGCCTTGTCTGTAATGATCTTTGCACCTGCACCTAAGTTACGAAATTCCTGTTGTTTATCCTCAATGAAATCTTCTCCTACGTCTTCAAACTGAATCATCATCATAGGGCTTGCATAACTCTGGAAAATCTTAACCATAGCGTTTTCCATCTTCCACATTTCCTCTACAGATGAATCAATTAGTTTTCCGCCTACCTCTTTTGGTGTAACTATGGCTTGTGCTAGTGCTCTGCCCCATAATTCATGCCTTCTGTTAGTAAATTTAAGATGACCTATAAATTCTGATGATATTGGGTTATCTTTATCGTTAACGTGTTGCATATATGATGATACTGCACCTGTTTTGTCTCTTGTAGCAGAAACAATGGTTGTTATGTCAATTTCGTCAATATCAACTACCTTTTTTCCATTCATTATAAGTTCAAACATACAGTTTCCTGCTATTACATAAGAATGACAGGCATCTTCTATTTTTTCCTCAATAAAGTTATTATCTACCCATTTTTGTAGTGCTTTAATTGCTTTTTGATTCTCTCCTGATATAGTCATACCTGAACCAAGGATTAACTGAACATAGGTGTCAGAAGCAAGGTAAAGACGTGAATCGTGATCATTAAGATAGAATATCTTTGCAAAAGATACCTCTGGTTTGGTTTCTCCTGCCCATTGGTTAAAGTTAACTTCGCTTTTTATGCCTTCTGTAAAGACTTTTACGTTACCAAAGGTTGATTCTATAGGATTTATCTCGACTTTATCAAACATTTATGCTCTTTTATGTGATTGTATCATAAATAGAAGTATTATCTTATTCTTAATTTAGATGAACCATTAACACCATAGGCTGTTAGTTCTTCTGTTTCGTCTGATTTGGTTAATTCTATCTCAACTTCTCCTATAAAGTCTATATTAAACTCTCCTTTTACAGGTAAGAACTCCCATGTGCCTGATCCTGCTACTAAAATATCACAATCATCACTGAATACCTCTCTCCTGTTCTGATCGTATAGTCTAATCTTTAATGTATAGCCTGTAAGGTTCTTTGCATTAGCCATTTTTGGCTCTGTATAGATAGTTCCTGATAATCCGTTACCAGATGTTGCAGTATAGTTGCCTTTTACCCATATTTCCTGATCTAGTTTGTTTATAAGCGTCATTACAAACGTTTATATGACTCAAGGTCTATAAAGAAGTATGGATTGTCAATCAACTAATTGTGAAAACAATGCTGCTGTCTATGTAGAAGCCATAATAGACGTAGATGGGGAAGAACAGAAACATAGTATTCATCTTTGTAAAGAATGTTATGAAAACGCCATGGCTTATCAGAAGGCAAAAGAGGAATGGAAATGAAAGGTGTAAAATTTGACGAAGATAAACTAGACTATACTTTGATACCAAAACAGGCATTGGATGAAGTAGTCAGAGTGTTAATGTATGGTGCTGAAAAGTACGACAGAGATAATTGGAAAAGAATAGATGACGGTAGAGACAGATATAACAGGGCTGCACTAAGACATCTGTTCTCAGAGGTAGATGGGGAAGACCTAGACGAATCAACTTATTTCCACTTGGCTCATGCAGCAGCATCCTGTCTGTTTTCATTGGCATTTGCAATACAGGAGATGAAATTACATAAAGACGATTAGATATATGCTGGGAAAGGCTACATTCTCGGCAGGTTCAGGATCTCCTGTATCTTTTGTCTTAAATCTGCTTCTACTGCCTCTTTTTGCAACTTTTATTTTGAATAATCCAATAGGATCTGCAATAGTGATAGGTTTAATCTATTCTTCTTGCTCTGTTTTTAGATTATTCTTGATTGATTTTGTAGAAGACCGTTACGGTTTAAATATAAGACCTGATTATTTAATAGGTAAATGTTATCAGAAACTACGCCACAAAGCCTGATGAAAATGCAAATGGTAAAAGGCAGATGGACTAACAAATATATGGAAACATCAAAGACCTTGGATCATTATGAGAAATATGACATAATGGAACTTGCAAGATTTCCTGCTTATTTTACTATGGACAGGTTGAGAACAGAAATGGTTAACAATGAACAGGTAAATGAAATGATTGAAAATAAAATACCAATGTTACAGGTATGTGTAGGCTCTTATCGTTCTATTCTAATATCAACAAAATCTACCTAGAATTCTTCTTCGGCATAAGATATTGATAGATGTCCAGAACCAGAGAATCTTAGATATATGTTTCCCTGAAATGCGTCTCCTTCATCAAACGGATTATCCTTTGTCTTTGCAGGCTGTCCGTTCTTACCAAATGTAATAGTCATCAACTGTTTCTTTAGATTATAAAACTTTGGGTGTATTCTTATTTTGTTTTTCTGTACCTTATTTGCTGCTAGTGTAGTCATCTTACGACCTGATTCCTTGTTTGATATTGCTGTAACGTTTAAGTGTAAAGTCTCTCTCATATCCTTTATTATTTCAGGGTTTGCCTTGTCACAACCCCATTTCTTTACTCCAAACAAATCTGCAAGTCTGTTTATCTCTGCAATCATGGCAGTTGCACTCTGTCTCTTGTAAGATTTTGAATAAATTACATAGGGCATATTCTGTCTCATCTCTGTTATGCAGATACCAAACTGTGAAGTACCAAATCCCGGGTCACAGAATCCTAATCTGTTCTTGTCATTAACCTCATAGTCTATTTCATAATCCATATCACAAACCTCATCCAATGCCTCTGTAGAGTATATATCTCCCACATTAGCACCCCAAATACCCTGATATTCCTGTGGAAATGACGGTAGTTGTCGTGCTTCTGCTATAAACTCATCTGAAAATATAGAAGTTCCTGTCTTTTCATCTTTCTCTAATCCACGATCCTCATACATCTCGAACCTTTCATACTTGCATGATGCTTCGGGTTCTTCTTTGATGTCATGGAAGAAACCAGATGCAAAGTCTCCTGCGGTAGATACCCAAATTACATAAGAGTTTGACTTTCCTCTGTATCTTTCTCCTACGACCCTAATCTGCTTGTCATCCTTAAGTCCTGTAAAGAAGGCTGCCTCGTCTCCGAATACACATGACACCCTAGGAATACCTCTAACTGCGTCAATGTTATTACTTGGATAAGCCTGTATGTTTGCCCTTCCTATCTGAATCTTATACATACCATGATCCTCATAGTCTATTCTTCCGTTTGCAAACTGTTTCATTCTTTCAATTAATTTCTTTGCAAGTTCAATGTTTGGTCCGGTAAATATTACTACATCCTCGTTTTGCTGAAAGAAATCATCGGTACAACATTTATATAGAATCCAAAGTAATGTAAGTTCTGTAAGTCCTAGTCCTGTTGCCTTGTATACACATATCATTCTTTTTGACGGATCTGTTTTTCCTTTTTCTAAGTGTTCTAAAATTTCCTGTTCATATTTGTAACATGGATGATAAATATTATCTCTTTCCGGACCACCGTTAGGATAAAACGTATAGTGCCACCAACAACAATGCTCTGATTCTGACATAGGATCATAACACCAGAATTTCTCTGGATATTCGTAGCCTTCTTTTACCCTTGCGTTAGTATTCAGAAAACGTTTCGTTTCTTCGCTTACTATTCCTTTTGGCATCCTCTTTTCTCCTTAATCTGTCTGCTGACTTTATCTTATCTGTATGTTCTTTAAGATGTAATTCCATAACATAATCATTAGGTATTATTTGGGAACAGTAAGCACACTGTATGCCTCTAGTTATCGGCATCTTCAATCTCCCTGCATTTCTTGTGAAGATTGTTCCTCTGATAGAGTTTCTGACATCTCTCGCATTTGTGTATTTTCTTTGTCATCTTTTTTATTAGAATCAACGACACTTAAATACCCTCTCTTTTTTGCTATAATGTCCTCTGGATTCTCAGAATCAACCATCTTTATAGTCTCATTCTTTAACCTTCTTTCCTTGTTATATTTCTTGACAGCAAGAACCAATTCTATCTCAGACATCATCTTTATCTGGTTCATGTGCATAGTATGTATTGCTGTCTCAAACTTTAAGAATAAATCCAACTGTTTAGGGTCACTCTGATCCAACAGTTTTTGGGTCTTTTGTAATTTATCTATCTGCTCGTCAATAGTATGCTGTTTTCTTACAAACTCTGCGGTATATTTCTCAAGTGCATCCTCGTCTAGCCACCTCTCTGCATCCCTTCTGAATTCTCTAACCCATACAGCAACAGATGATGCTGTTATGGTATCAAATTTCTTGACATATTCAGGATTAGAGTTAAACTCATCTGCTATCTTTCTAATAGAATAACCTTGGAACAACCACATTGTTCTCACAATGTTTTTGAGTTCCTTTAGGTCTTTGGTAGGTCTAGCCTTATTTGCCAACTATTACTATTCAGTTATATCGTTTATAAACTGCTTAGCGGATTCCTCGTCATCATGCTCTCTTGGGAACTTGTCGTACCATTTTCCACAAGACCATACTGCACATCCACAGGCTAGTGCTTGTAATGCAGTTTGAGACAGTTCTTCTATGATTTCAGGCGGATGGTTTGGTATGTATTTTACGTCATAGTAAAACGCATAAGACCTAAGTAGTTTTGGCATATTACCATAGGGTATCTTGTTCTTTACCCTGTCTACTATTAATACACCTGTATCTGTGTCTCTTAACAATTCCTTTATCTCCTTTCTATATCTGTCCTGAGTAAGACAAAGACCTATCATCTTTTGTGGATGATCCTCGTCTCTACAGAACAAATCCATGTCTACAGGTCTATAGAATAACTTTGCCTCTGGTGCATACTCTAACAGATCCTCAGTTGTGACAAATATATCGTCTATTGATTCAAGACTACATACAATGTCATACTGTATTCTTGCCTTTCTAAGCATGTTACCATGGAACATATATGCAGAGGGTTTATGCAAGTCGTCTAGTCTTTCTGCCAATTCTATCTGATCATGGTATACGAAATAATCATAATCATTTTGGTTTGTCTTGACCCATTCATAAACTGCTTCCCTAGTATTCAGGTATGTCGTGTTCTCATAGTAATCTCCATGTCTAAATGTATCTATGTTTAAATCCTGAACAACATGAGATGGGAAACCTAGTTTGTTGCATATATTTGATGTTATAGCAGCAGAACCAGCCATGTCTCCTATGTGTAGGATTCTCAATGAATATACACCCACCAATCGCCTACTTGTATTCTCTTGTATAGACCCATTTCAACACCTTCTATCCTGTCTGTTATTTCTAGGTATTCTTCAGGTATATCTAAAAGCATACCTTCGACAAAATCTGTTGGTTTTTCTACTATGTTTTGGTATAGACCGAGAACTAACTCGTCTGCCAAAGCATAACCATTAAGTGCTGCTTTCTCATGTTTTACTTCAGAACCAAAGGCTCTCTTACGAATTTCTTCGTCAGTGAATATTCCGTATACAAACAGTTTGGTCATAGTAAATTCTCAATCTCCCAATCTACTTGTATTTCTCCATTATGTTTTTCACAATGAAGTTCTTTTGTTTTTTTCTTGCACATTCTACAATTCATATAGACTATATAGTTGTAGCCTTATATAAATGTTATCGACCTGATGGATTACACTCTGTATAGAATGGACACCATGGACATAGGAACGATACTACTCTTGGTGGAATAGATCCTTCTTTGAGTACTGATAGTTTTGATAGAACACGTTTGCGGATCTCCTCAATAGAGTCAAGATCAAATACACGCGTTTTATGACGTTCCCAAGCACTACTCTTGTCAATGTAAATAATTGCAGCACGATTTATCTCTACTCCTGTCTCTATAAAATACAGTAACTTGTATATATTCATCTGTTCCTTATATTTATCTGAGACTTCTCTAGGTATTGATTTCTTTGTAGTTTTCTTATCGCATATAATTAACTCATCATCTATCTCTACTAGATCATCCATAGAACCTTTTACACAATCATAGAATTCATTATCCATTGTTGTTATTGTTTTATCTCCACCTAGATATTCTTCTGTGGTGTAACTTACTTTCTTCATATTAAATATATCCCCATGTAATGACATTTCATGTTCTACACCACCTAGATTACAACATTCGTGTAACTGAGTTCCATGTACTAAAGGTAGTGCCTTTTTGAAATCTTTTTTATCGGGTTCATAACCATTAAGACGATACCATGCCATTCTCATACAATCTGAAGTTAAATCTGATACGTGTATGTTCTTTCTAGGATTCTGTGATGCTTCAAAGTTTATTATAGATTTCTCATAAAGGTCGTCAATTATGTCTGCTATATCATCTGACATACTCTTACTTGCTTTCCTTCATTTATTAACACTTCGGTAAACTTGTAAACCTCATCCTCGTATTGATGGGTTAGTTTTACGGAATCTCCGAACTTGTTAGTCCATTCGATTATCCACATTTGTTTTTGGTTTTCTAAAGTTTGACTCATGTTTCTTATTCTCCTTTGCCTTATTTATAGGTTTGTTTTCAAACTCATATAAATCTTTGTATGATTTACCTCTGTGTTTTAAATTCATGTGGATTGAGTATTCTGCATTTGACTTTACTTTAGAATTACAGTTTGGACAATTCATATAGTATTGTATTGTTAATGGATTACAAGAAGTATTGTTAAATAAAAAAAAGAGTTCTAGGATGCTTACGCATCAACTAGAGTAAAGAATTTCTTACCTGCTGAAGATGTTGCTTGTGAACATTTCACCGGACCAATAGGATTGGATTCCAATTCTCTTAGAACGGCAGGATTTTTGAGTTTCTTAACAATAGCGACTCTTGTTGTATGGAGTTTGTTTACGCCCTCGAATGTTTCTTTGGTTGTAATTTTGACTCCTTCGGTGGAATTCTCGCCTTCGTCATAATTGGAGTCTTCAACACCGATGATTGTGAATGGTGCTTCTCCGATTTTTGCTAGGCTGATTGAATCACTTTTGCTGTCGAATTCTGATATGCTTGTCATTGTATAGTATAGGGTGTATACCCCATATAAACCTTACTAATCAGAAATGTTCTTTCCATCTGATACTGAAATGCAAGTCTGTATTTGATGCAGATTGACCTGTAACAGTAAGAGTCTCAGTAGGATTTAGTTCTATTTTGATATCCTTTAATGATGTTGTGACACCACCTGTCTTTGCTACCTCAAACTCAAATTCTAGGTTTGCATCGTTTGGTGTGATCGTTCCTGCGGTATCTTTCCTTACTACACTGTTACCAGAATCTACTGCTGACCATGACGGAGTACCGCCTATTGCTAGGTTCTTGTAAATCTTAAACCTTGCTGTCTTTGTACCGTCTGCTGCACATGAAAAGAATGTGAATTCCAGATTTACTTTGTTTGTCTTACTCTGAAATGTTGATTGATTCTCTAGGTTAAGTAATACCTGTTCTGTAGATACTGTTGTAGCGTCTTCGTGTGCGGTAAAATACCTGTCTCCTACTTCTGTGTCATCTCCCATCATACCACCGTTCCAAGAACCTGATTTCATGATAAAGTCTGTTGCACCTGATGTTTTTGTAACATCCATACATATAGGCAATACAGGGTTGTTAATAGACGGTCTTGTTAATGTGTTTGCTATTTGCATATTGTGCATTGTTACCCATTTTCCTGTCTGATCATATCTTTGGAATAATATATTTGCTGTTCCTAACCATCCCCAAGTAATTCTAAATATGTTTAATTTGGTAGTGTCTAATTTGTCTGCAGAACCTTCTCCGTTCCAATTAGCCTGTGTTACTTCTGTATCTGTTCCACCTAATCTTCTGCCTACTACAAAGTCTGTACCGTTATAACCTACATAGAATCCGTCGTTTGTATCAAAAGCACCTATGAATTGTTTTACTCCTGCTGCTGCGGTAGTTTCCCATAGTGCAGTAAATAATGCGTAACCTTCAAAACCGGGTCTATATCTAATGTTATGCGTTGATTTTGCTATTGCAGAACCGTCTGTATCTACTCCTGATGAAACTACGATCATATCATTTCCCTGTGTGACAGTACCAGAACCTACTAGTGTGGTAGTTATAGACTTGTCTGCTATGTTATAATGGAATTGTTCCTCAATATCTGCGTGTCTTTCTACTACTACTTTATCTCCAAATGCTGAATTAAATGAATATTTCTGATTTTTATCTATATCCTGTATTTCCTTAGATTCTCTAGCCAATATAGAATAGATAAAAAATAGAGGGATAAGAAGTTTATCTCATTCTTTGCCTAAATCTTTGCATAGATTCCCTACTCTGTCTTTTTGATTTCTCAGGGTTTGCTGCTCTATACCTTCTCATGTATTC
>Ga0196901_1000522_pt1 | contig 19945 bp, 19 predicted proteins | sample CB_VirMetaG_FD_169099 | JGI IMG/M metagenome (GOLD analysis project Ga0196901, IMG submission 169099) | Freshwater to marine saline gradient viral communities from Chesapeake Bay - CB_1504_1 Viral MetaG (v3) (version 3) | ecosystem: Environmental > Aquatic > Marine > Coastal | place: USA... | reverse complement strand
TTAGAAGCCCTTCCGGGTTTCCTCTCTTATCTTCCCTCTTCGATGATACTCGAGCAACCTCCACAATATGTTCTTCCGCCTGTGGAGTGGCGGCCATAAGTTTTACGTTCATACTAATTCCTCCCAAATTCCTACTAACTCGCTTAGTACGAGTACTCCGGCACCGATAACTAAATCAAACGGAAGGAGGACGTACGCGACAATCCTCACTCCCGATTTGATAAAGCTAACAATCTGGTGCCATTTCTGATTCGGCATTTTCTCCAGATTCTTATCCTGCATATCCTGCTAGCACCTCCTCTGCATGAGCTTTGGCTACTTCCCAAGAGACCGGACCAGTTTCGTCTTCGTACTGTACCGGGTCTGGGCGTCCAAGTTTAATAAAAGCTTCGATGCGCTCTACCGAAGATGCCGACTTATAGTCAGAGTTTCCAGATGGGAACGGCTTATAGGAAGTGTTAGTCAGAGAATATACCGTATCAAAATCTAATCCAAGATTTTCACAGCATGCTAGACCATCTTCTAGAATGGTAAACTTATCTCCATCAAGGTAGGGAGTAGAATACGTTACCTTATCTGAATCCCAGTTTCCGACCAGGAAGGCTTCGTAATCTGCATCTCTAAACTCTTGACGGCAGTCTGGATAGATTGCATGGTCTCCGGCATGAATACCGAGTGCGATTTCAACCGGGCAGTTCCATTCGTTTGCAATCGAAAGAGCTACGGACTGGATGATAGAAGAGAAGATCTTATTCCGGTTCGGTACAACCGTTGCCTTCATATTGTCTTCGGCGTAATGCCCTTCAGGTACATCTTCTCCGCCAGAGACTAGAGCTGAGTTGAGAAGATAAGATAGGCCATCCAGCTTGATGACCTGGTAATTTACCCTAGGGTATCTCTCTTCAAATCCACCAGGAGCATGATCGGTGTGAGTAACTCTAAAAGGATGAGAATTAAGATAATTTACTAAAGACTGCGCTCTTTCTAGCTCTACTCTATGTTTCTGTCCGTAATCGAAGGATAGGGCGGTTACGTCATATCCTGCGTTAAGGAGGTGTAAGAGTAGGGTGGAGGAGTCCATCCCTCCGCTAAGACTTAGTACTGCTTTTTTTGGAAATAAATCGGCTTGCATTTGTTTAACCGTTGTTGAGTCAGTATTGTGATATTGCATAGACTCCTAATGCATATGAAAATGTACGAACCTTAGAGTAGATCTTCAACTTTTTTCTTTAAAGTACTTTTATTTACTACCCCGATGATCGTATCTACAACTTCATTCTCTTTGAGAAGTACGGTAGTGGGTACACTGCGTACTGCGTACTGTTCGGCTCGACGAGATTTATCCTCATCTATATCGACTGTCTGAAATGTGATTCCAGAATCTGCCATTTCTTTCTCAACTTCATCAAAGACGGGTTTGTACATGCGGCAAGGACCGCACCAGCTTGCTGTAAATCTGATTACTTTCATATTATAATTTATTTTCTTTTCTCATCTGCTCTCTTATTCTGGTAGCAGAAATTTCTTTAATAGCTTCGGGTGGTACGTGTTCTATAATCTCGTACCCCACTCCTCTGCCGTAGTTAATAGACTCAATATCAGGTACGATAGAAATATGAATTCTACCTTTTTCTTGCTCAATGAGGTCTTGAAGTTCGTTTGAAAGGTTTATTAGGACCTCCTGAGGAGTCCAAGGTTGGTTTTCGGAGGGTTCAACATCCCGGATAGCTATCCAAACGTTTTTACCTTCGTCTAGTCTCTGATCGATTAACCACCTATGACCTTCGTGCCAAGGTTGCCATCGTCCAATAAAGAGAGAGTATTGTTTTTTCATTTTAATTTATCTAATAGCTCTGAATAGCTTTCTTCAACTGTACGGTTGGTAGTATCAATATCAATGAAATTCTCCTGCGGAGAGGTATAAGCAATCGACTTGAAATGATCTCTTTCTCTTATCTCGCTAGTGTGAACGTAAATTTCAATAAGTTGATCTCCCATAATCTTCTTAAAATCTTCTCTTTGGTCAATATAGGGTGCAACTAAAGAAACGATTACGTCATGGTCTAGAAAGTTTAAATACTGGGCGATTCTCTGTGCTGTTTCTACGTTCTTAACTCTACCGTTTATACTGTAATCGGTATTAGTAAAGAGGGATCGCATACTATCTCCATCTATATGAAATGCATGGTATAGGTCCTCTGCTAACTTATTTGCCAAAGTAGTTTTTCCAGCACCGGGTTGCCCTGTGAACCAGTAAATCATTCTCTTATCCCGATAAATGTGTATGTAGCTCCGACGCCCAAGAGAGGTGCAAAGCCGTCTAAGGTGTAACCGTATCCTCCAAACAGGCCTAAGCCTAGTCTGGGCTTTTTAGCACGATGTGCATTCTTAATATTGTAAGGTGGACCTTCAATATTTGTGATTCTTACTTTAGGGTACTGTGAAAACACATCAACGTCGAGTGTATGCTCGACAATATTGATATCTGTGGTAACATTTAGGTTGACACTTGCTTCCGAAAACTCAAAATCAAAATCTTTAGGAACATCTAGATCGTAGTCCCACCTAAACTTTGTAAGTCCTTTGACTCGAAGTGCACCCTGTCGATCTGTGTCTACGAGAGTGAATGGAATTTCGTGGAGTTTATTTGCATCTGCTCCAGCAACTGTTACTCTGATAGTGTCCCGAACAGTAACGGTATCTAGTCGGGTTATAACTTTACCGGGGAGGTACTCAACTCTAGGCTTCATGAGCATTAGGGATCTATACTCAATATCCAACATCTCTAGATCATCCTCTAGCTCTCTTACATACTCTTCGAAAAGGCTTTCTACCTCTGCAGCTTCATCAAGTTGAGCGTTTAGTTCTGTAATTTGAGTATTTTGCTCTTGTATAGTTGTATAGCCGATATAAAGTAGGACTACTACCAATATCCCTATAACGGGAAGAATAAACTTTTTCATAACCTTAGAAAATCAATGTATCAGCTTCGGCAAAACTTTCGTCTACCGTCTTTTTAATTAGGTTAAGTAGAAGTGAATTAGCAAAATCTTCCTCACTTTCTACCATAGAATAGAAATTAGACCTTACAGATTTGGTAATCAAGGAGCGGTGGGTTAAATTTTGAATAAAATCATTTTTATGATCTATAAAAGCTATCTCCATAGTCAAGGCTACCTTTTCATTTCTTGCTTTAAATATAGCAAAAGAAAGCCCGGAATCAAACCGCTCATAGGAAATAAATTTCGGATATACGTGAACATCAGCTTCTGCCGGATCACTAACTAGTCTTACGTTGGGAATGTCTTGAACGTATTCCTCTAGAAGTATCTGAGTAGTTCTTGAAACTAGAGCGTTACTAAAGATAGCTTCATCGCTTTCGTTGGTGGCGGGATGAACAAAGATAGAAATTACAGAGAGAAGGATAGCTAACATTAGAATAGGTATTTAGCTCCCAGAAGAACACCCGGAGATGAAAATTCTCGACTATCTGAGCGGTAGTTTATACTGGCAGCAAGGTTTAAGCCAAAAGTTGGAGATAACTTCCACGTGAGAGATAAGTTTGGATTTAACTTCACATGATCTTCAAACCAGTAACTTAACTTAAAAACCTTCACATAATAAATATAAGAAAACACAACTGTTGAAGAGATAGAAAAATATGGATTAGAGTATAGCTTATTGGAAACTCCAAGTATGAGAGAAGTGTCTTGAAAGCGGTAATTGTTTAGAATTCCAAAAGTAACAGAGTTGAATAGAAAGGTGCTCATTTTATCCCTTCTATAGTATACTCCGTTGAAAAGATTGCCTAGAAAATCTCCTTCTATGTAAAGACCTCCAAAACTTTCAACTCGACTTAGCCTATCTCCTATCGGCTTCATTCTATAGTATCCTAGAGCTGACTTCTGACTGTTTCCAAAACTGGATAAAGCTCCGTACTTGAGACCTGTTTTAAGGTTTTGAGTAGAGTATCCAGAACCGGCTCTAAACTCGGAAGGAGAGAAGTAGGCGAGATCTGAGCTCAGTACGAGAAGTGGTGCTCCAAGTTCTACCTCTCCAGCTTCAGCTACTCTTTTTGAAGATGCAGCAACAAGCTCCTGTATCTCTGCACAAGGGTAGTACTCGTTCCAAAGCTTGTTTACCCTATCCATCCAAGCATGGTAGGTTCCGTCGTGCATTTCGAACTTATCGAATGTCTCGGACTCACCAAAAAAGAAAACAGTAAAGGTGTCGTTTGTCTGCGACACCTCTACCTGAACAGAACGTACCTGTTCGGTACAGATTTCTCTGTACGAATACTTAAAAAGAGTCTGGCCGTAGGACGGACTACTCCATAGAAACAGGAATATAACTATTAGTAAGAACCGCATTCATATTACAACCAGCCTCTTCTCTGCGCTCTTCTGATGAGGTTCACCGTTGCTGTTTCTAAGGACTTTTGAGTAGCTTTACCGACCGAAGATTCATCGAAGTCCATGTCAGGGTTGGTAAGGAAACCTGTACCTTTCTGAGTAGACTGTCCTAGTCCGGAAGCAATAATGTATTCTCCATTCTCAACGCTTACAAGCCTGATCTGGAATCCAACATTTGTTGTGTTAGAAACTTCAGAGCTCAGACGTTCTACCGATTCGTTGGTTGCAGTAGAGAATTCATAGAGTTCGGCGTACACAAAGTATTTTGGAAGTACTAGAGTACCTGTATTAAGTTCGGTACCTTCGGCTCCAATACCTGCATCAGAGAGATCCCACTGATCAAGCATCTTGTTCAGAATCTCTTCTTTTTCCTCTGTGTATCTGAAGAATCCAGTTTCTTCAAAGTTCTCAAGAATACGGTTTGTTAAACCAAGACCAACTCTTTTATCTGCAAGCCCTGGGTACTGATCTACAATCTCTTTCGTTACGGAGATATTCATCACCTGGATTGGTGTTCTTTCTCCTGTATTGTAGTCAAGATCGTAAATCGATTGCTGCTTTTCGTACTCAGCTTGATAGTCCTCAACCTGCACGGTAGAAGCACATCCTGTTAGTAGTAACGGAAATAAAATAAAAATAAGCTTTTTCATAGATTTAGTTTGGTTTTTTACGTGCAAGTAATCTGTCTTTTGCCGAAGGAGGTGGGGCTGGTTCTTCAACCTTCTCTTCTTCTTTTTCCTCTTTTGCAGGAACCTCTACTACTCTCTCACGAATGATCTGAGGTGGTGGTGCGGTTTGCGTCTGAGTATTGTTGTTCTCGATTACGATGGTTGGCATTACCGGCTGCTGTACTACCTGCTCGGTTGGTGCAGGATCGTTACCGCCGAAAAGGTTCTCAAACTGCGTAACGACTACGCCGCCGGCTGCCGTCATCACAGTTGCAAGAACCCCAATTATGGTCTTTTTGAGGTCGCTGCCTCCGTTTTCTTCTTCGCTCATTTTTTTATTTAATTAAGTGAATTGGTTGTATGCTAACTGTTGAACCGGCAACCAGTCTAACAAAGTAAGTTCCGCTTACAAGATTGTCTGCGTCTAATCTCATTCTGTAGACATTTCCGGCCATAACAATACTATCGTAGAGAGTTTTGACTTCCCTACCCATGATATCGTAAACCTTTACTGTAGCATATCTCGTAGTACCTGCCTCAATCTCTATTGTTGTTGTTGGATTGAACGGGTTAGGATATACGCTACTAATCCTAATTCCTGCTGGAAGAGTCTCGTCTCTTTCGGCATTTACACCAGAAGCGTTATTATTAGCAACAAATAATGCTCCCTGGGCTGCAACTGGTATGTCGTCTCCGTTGATATCTCCGGCTGTATTTTTAGAACCAAACTCTAAAGCCGACTGTTGGTTATTTCCGGCCAATACTTGAAAGTACAATTTAATTAAAATTAAATCATCGTTTGTATTGATAGGAAAGTTTCCTCCGCTACCGTCCATACCGCCGTAGTCTAAAAATCCATCTCCAGGATTAAAGTACAGCATCCAAGAGTTCGAAAGAACTGGGGAGTCGGCAGAAAGAAATGCTAGAATGTCTTTGTCATATTCTAGTCTTAATCCAAAAGATCCTATATTTTGCTGCTTTGTATTAAAAAAGACTGGTACTTCTACGACTGCTCCTGGAGCTGCCTCTGTATCCGTTACAAATACTACGATGCTATCTCCGTTCAAGCTCATGTTACTATTTAAGCTTCTCTTCCCGGCAGGCACTGTTCCGCCTAGGGAAGTCTGATTTACGTCCCCCAAGATAACAGCATAAAAGTCTTCTGTCATATCGCTCTGACCATTATAGTCTTTAAGAACGTATGTCCAGTTCGTGCTTTGCGGTTCGAATCCTAGAGGTCCAACTCCAAGAGCTGTAGTCGTAGTTGAGTCTGTATCTAGAACATATTTTTCATGTTCCGGTTTCACGATCATAACATCCCTATACCCTCCCTGACCTAGAGTAGCCCAGTTTGTAAATCGATTTGCATGATAGGCATAGTTGGTATATGCATCGGCAATAGTGGAAGTATGAGAATGATTTACGTCCGATGCTAGTTTCTGTGTAGATGTATAGGTAGTTTTTCCGTTAGCGTAAAGAAGCTGCTTATATGCGTCGGTTGTGGAAAGGGCTGGATCGGAGTCGATATCTTCTGTCTTGAATAGGAAGGAAAATTCTGTGGTTCCGTCTACAAAATAACCGTAGTAGTATTCGTAGTATACCATTTCGTAGTATCCGGCAGTCGTTGTTTTAGTCGGATTCCCTCCTAGGACTGTCGTTATGTAGGTATTTCCTTTCAGAAGCTGATATTCAAGGTTCGGAATGCCTTTATCCGTAGCAATATCCTTAACGTATCCGTAGTACTTTCTATGCGGGATGTTTACTGAACCTCCGTGAGATGTTGCTCCAATAGAAATATCAGCACCTTGGGCGTTTGACCCAACTGGTGCGTAGGTTCCAAAAGAAAATGCCGAAAGATTCGCTTCATTATTGTATAGAAGCTGATTATGTACGTTTTGAAATCTCAGGCGTACAATTGCACTGTTAGGAAAAGAGGTCGTTGTGGAAGCTCCTGTATATACCATGCTAACAAGAACTTGATCGTTAACGGTATCATCGTTAAACGAAATAGTATAGTTAGCTCCTATAAGATTTTCAACCTCATATACTTTGGTGAAAGCATCACCATCGTAATTGACTTTAAACTGAACCGAGGTAACGTACCCGGTGTAGGCAGATCCGTCAAAATAAATTTCAACCTTGGTAGTATCGTTAAACGGAGAAGTATCGTATTCGTCCGTCAATACAACCCAGGGCTTGCTTTGACCATTTCCGGAAGTTTGAGCAAATGCTCCTAGTGGTACTAGGGCAAGTAAAAGGAAGAGCGTTAATAATTTTTTCACGTTTGCTAATAGTCTGTTGTAGGTAACAAGCTATAACTTTTTTAGCAAACCTTTAAACAAAACTGTCAGCTTATAAATAGAGTATATATTCCGACTAATTAGTTTTCTTTACGATCCTCCTTAGGGTAGTGATCAAACCTGTCATGCTCGGTCGGGGTAGCCAGGAGAAGGCCTGGTTTAATGTTTCCTTTAACTGTTTCCTGATAAATATGAGACATCCATGTCTGCTCGTAAGGATGATCCCAGGTTGTCTCCAAAAACATCTTTATGTTACCATCTCGGGATACAAGCTGAGGCCAATTACAGTAGAAAATTTCACCTAGTGCGTACGGTACATTGTTAAAGGATTTGATATGTGAGAAAAGTGTAGGAGGCTTTTCTGTATGGCCTGCGAATCTGCTTTCTCTAAGGTCGAGAGGTATATTATGCCAAGCCCACTGTAGAGAGTTGTCTCCAAAAAATTCCGTAAAGTTAAACTTAAGAAAATCTAACTCTTCTTTTTCTAAAATTCCTTTGACCGTTTGTAGTATATTTGGAACTTTTCTTATAAATCCGTTACGGCAGAAAACAGACGGACCGGTGTAAAAAAACATATCATCTTCAAAAAAGAGATAGTTTTGGAGATGATTCTGGTTATTAAAATGTTCTGCGATAAACTGTCGGCCGCCGCATATACCTATGTTCTCTGGTTTTCTAATGTGAGTAAAGTTATAGACGGTACATAGCTTATCGTATTCAGAATCAGTAGTAGAATCAGTAGAGTTATTTAAAAGAAACTTCTCTGTAAAATTAATTAAATGCGGATCATAACTTTCCATACTTTTGCAAAGTGTTTCAAACTGTGCAGGAGAGTTATAGGTAATTACATAGAGTCCTGTTTTAGCTCCCGGGTGGGTGTTATTAAGAGCCTTCAGGTGCTCAAAGAACGGCCATACTAGGCCGTTTCCTTCTATCTCAAAAGGTCTAATTAAGTCCGAATGCCTGTAAGTCAGAATGGTAAATATATTCTCATCTGCTCCCATTAAGCCATTCTTAAGAGAGTCATGAAGATATCCATAGTACCTTTCATTTAACTTATGGATATGCTCCTTAGAACCTCCCCAGAAACCGCCGCGTGCTACTCTGTCTGTTGAGTTAACTCCACAAAATTTTGCAAATCCTTCCTTTTCGAATCCATGTACCTCGTTATGGGGAGTGTAGGGGTAGGTAAGGAAAACTGCTTTTCCGTCGTTATTGAGTACGTAGGTGTCTAGGTTATCGAGGACTCTATCGTGGGTAAAATATCCTGAAGGAACTGTAGAGGTAAGACCTCCGTCTACCCAAAAGAAATAATCTGTTTTAAAAGGATTAAAAATTGCTGTATCGTTCACCATGAACATCTTGGTAAACATCATAGCATTATAATGTGACAAATCAGCTTGAGGAGACCCGTTGAGCCAGCCTGCTAGATTTCTCCAGTTCGAATTATTCCTTATTTCCTGTATTTCTTTGAAGAAGGGATTCCATGTTTCAAAATCCTTTACCTCCTTGATGTAGATGCGTGTTGGTTTTCCTACTCGTCTTTTTTCTACTTCAAGTTTTAGCTCAGATGGTATCCAAATAGCCATTTGCGCATCTGTATCCAGAAGCTCAAAGAACTTTTCTTTGTAGGTTTCAAAAGACCGTCTAGACCATCCTTCTAAACTTCCTCTACCTAGGTCCCAAAGACCTGTAACAATTGTAACGTTCTTGTTCAATTTACGGCAATCTAAAATTTAATCTTCTATTTTCGTCTACAACAACAACGAAATTTTCATCCTCTACCTTAAAGATAACCTCAAGCATTTTTGGTATTCCGAATAAAGGATCTCCTTTAATGTTGTTATTTACATTAATTCCAAAACCTCGAAAATTATTTTCTGACAGATTTGCTAGGAGTTCTTTACTAACGTCTACTCCTTGTCTCTCGGCAAAAGGCCGTCCTTCATCAATTTGCTCTCCCAACGACCCGTAAAAGGCAGATACTAATTCTATCTTAGAATCTTTATATTTTTCCGGAGTTAGGTAAATGCTAGCAGGAATGTCAGTTAGGTAGGGATTGAACTCAAAATTGTAATACTGTTTAGCCTTAGGTGTTCTAGTCCTATTAAGCCAGGCTTCAAAATACCATCTATCGCCTTTTTCAGGTTGAAGATTAGAATGCACCCAATCTAAATTAGACCACCAAAAATTACCCCACCACCAATTATTAATTAGGGTAACACCACATTGATCATTATTTTCTAAATCTCTTAAACAATCCCTAAAGTTATCTACAAGATAATATTCCATAATCTCACGCCACCACTTAATTCCCCTGCGTTTTCTTTCTGATATTTGTTTAGTGTCTAAATTTTTGAATTTGTTTGTAACTCCTTTAGCATGAATATATAGAACCTCACCTTGATACTTCTGAGAGTAGTCCCAAACTTTCTTTATACCTTCGTACTCGTAGTCGTTAGTAGTAACTTTTGTAAGATTGACTTTAGGGTGTTTTCTAAATATATCTTCTAAAGGTTCAAAAGAATGTTCAACGTTATGATCTATAGTAGCTGTTACTTCTATCTTATCACACCAGTCGTATACTCCGGAAGATTTTAATCTACTAAATTGCTCTTTTACCACCTCAAGGTAGTCGTTAACACAGTATATGTGGTATACTATAAGTTTAATTCGAGGATATACCTTACCTCTGTTGTTAATAGCTCTGAGAAGAGTGTCTATCCCTCGATGCTGTAAATGACCATACGCGTAAGCATGGTAAACAAAAACTCCAGTATCAAACTCTCTAGCATTAAGCTCCTTGGAGGGAGAAACTTTAATTCTATTTCGTACTTCCGGATCGGATTCGTATAAAATGGTTAAGCAAGTTTGATCATGCCATAGTCGATTTTTGAAATATCCTGGTTCGTTTTTGAGAGTTTCGTCAAGGGGTAAATCTCTCGATTGAGTACCCGTAAATGTTGAACTTGCTTCCCACCATCTTTTTAAAAAGTCTCTTGTCCATTCATCGTTTTTTAACAGTAAAACACCTGCGTTAAAAACGCTATGATGTCCAACATCCTCAAACGCTACTATATTATAATTTTCATCAAGAAAGTCTTCTACTAAAAAACGTCTATCAGATACGACAGCATCCATGTCAAGATATAGAATCCAATCTGCATCTGTATCCTGTATACATTGTTGAATGAGGAGAGGTTTGTACCAGGTAAAAGCTCGATCTTCGATCTCTTTTTTTATTTTCTCCGTATCATTGATCAAGTAGTACTGGTATCCTTTTTCATCAGCGTACGTTTTATTAAGCTCCTTAGAGAATTCTGCGTACTCGCAATGGAAGGTGTGAAACTGTGCGATTGCTATTTTCATGGAACTAATTTATTTTCAATTCTATCGCACCACCCTTTACTTTTAGAAAAGGGCCAGACAACCCATTTATCAGGATACTCTCCGATGTACTCTCTAAACACTGTAACAAAATCACCTTTTCTTTTCATTAAATTCTTTATCTCTTCCTCATCAGCGTCGCATCTATGTACAGGCGTGCCATCTTCTTTTTCAAAAGCTATAGCCCAGAACTCATAATCATCTTCGTGTAAAACTCCTTTCCAGATATCTAAATAGTGAGCAAATCTTGAGAGGAAGGATGCCTCATACTCCTCTTCAGTATCGTAAGTAGGGTTAGGTGGAAGGGCAAACTCCAAAGTGTGCTGCTGTACTCTACGGTCTTTAAATCTGATTCCTGCGTATTTCTCATAATCTGCTATCGTCCGTACTTTTCCTAGCCCGTACTTACCTTGATCAACCGGCGTTCCCGTATCTACTCCTAGAAGTTCTCTCATTTTCTCATGAGTACTTCTATTCTTAGCATCCCAATTATTATCGTCCCAGTGCTTTGTTCTACCTTCTCTAGTATATTCGTGCCATGCAATTACTTTGTGAGGATGGTATATATCGTATCCGTGCGTGAAAGATCTGAGAGCTAGAGAGATTTCTTCTCCGTGGAAATAATAATCCGGATCATGAGGTACTTCTCTGCAATGTTTTCCGGAAGTAAATGTAAAGTGAGCAGAATAGAATCTTCCGGGGATAGGCTTGTCTCTTTCTTTCCAATCGTCAATAGTTCCCGGTCGGAAAAAGACTACCCCTTCCGGAGTAAACCTATCAAAATGCATTTTCCAGGGATCCTGAGCTCTTCCTGCTGGATCATTTTTAGGATCGTAGGATGGAATGTAGGCTGTTAAGAGAGGCTTCTCTACTCCACCTTTACGAAGACCTTCGTACATCTCAATCAACTCAGTATCCCATCCTTGAATAAATCTATGATGAGAATCTAATTGGAGAGTATATTTCTCTCCTCTATACTGCTGTTGAATTAAATTGCGGGCCCAGCAAGCACCCTCTGATTCAGAGTAGGGAATATCTAAAATATTCACTCTTTCATCATTAACATATTCATCTAACGTATCCCATTTGTCGTCAGAGGAGTGCTGCCAGGCCACGCAAACTTTAAGATTGTCAGGTTTATCTGCTTTTTCAAACAGATCTTTTAGAGTTGGCCTGAGTTCAGGATCTCTATAGCTGGCAATCTGTACAAAAATCTTTCCCATAACAATTAATATAAGAATTACACTACCTCACATCCATCGGCTGCACAAGCTAATTCTCCAGATAAATCTGTATTATCAGTTAGCTCGACAATCTTTGTAAGATCTACTGCCTTAAGGTGTGTGATAAGCTCATCGTATGTTTCTTTGTCTGTGTCTTCGAATGGAGCCTGTTTGTAGGTACCACCGTGGTAGGGAAGTACTGAGAGGCCGTTGAAGGTTTCTCTATTCTCCCAGATCCACTGGCCTACCAAGTCCCATTCGTCTTCTTTAACCGAGATGGTTGCAGATACGTTATGCGTATTTTGACCATCGATGTGTCCGGGACGTACCCATTCTGTATTCCAACGCTTAACTCTTTCGAGGAAGTCTACAACCTCTTCTGTACGAAGGATAGAGCCCTCTGGTGCTTTCTGCGGAATCGAAATGACGGCCTGATCATGCGGACGGAAAAATTCATCTTCTACAAGCTCCGGATGATTCTTGGCCAGGTACTGGTAGATCGATTCGTTCTTGCCGACTCTAATTCTACGGATGTAGTAATCGTTGTGCCATGCATGGATACCTGAGGAGCTACCGAGAACAAGGCTAGACGTGCCGGACGGTTTGACCGTAGTAGTACGAGCTGCAGAATTAATTCCTAAAATCTTTGCAATTCTCTGATTCTCTCTTTTAACTTCCTCGGCTGCTTCTGGTAGGTTTAAATCAGCACACTTATTGGATCCGATACCGGTCATACCAACTCCAATGAGAGCATCCTTCTCTGTTGTTTTCTTCCAAATACTTCTCAAGTAATGGAAGTCTGTATAGGAAGCCTGAAGTGTTCCGATGAGTGCTGCCGCTCTTGCTCTTGCGTTTAGATCTTCTTGATCAACAACTGTGGAGGCATTGATCTCGGTTAGGTTGCAGAACTGGTAAGGGCGTAGTCCGATCTCACAGCATGGGTTTGTTCCCCAATCTTTATCGTATGAGAAGTAGAGTCCAGGTTCTCCCGAACCGCTATTCTTTACTTTCTCCCAAATCTCTAAGAATCTTTCGTGAGTGATCTTATGGCGAAGGATAACAGCAGAGTTATTGGATCTACCTCTCTGAGGATGTGTCTCCCACCAGTTTCCAAACTTGCAGGTGAGCATATCTTCATCATCGATAGAGAATAAAGAAATGAGAGCAGCACGGCGGATACCGCCAGCCAAGACCGCATCAGCAATATAACAGACGATGTCGTGTACTTCTAGGGTCGTCAGTTTATCACCTACCTCTTTTGCATCTAGTACACTTTTGATATTGTGAATACAGTCTTTGAGAGGCTGAGGGCCGGGGGCTTTTCCGCCGCTTGTTACCAGAGTTGCTCCTTTGGGACGAATATCAGAGAAATCGAACAACGGTTTGGACTTGCCTTCAAAGTATGCACGGAATAGTACCTTGATGGCATCTGCCCAACCTTCGATAGAGTCTCCGATTAGGAACCTTCTTGTCCTGTCTAGAGGCTTTCTCACCTCTGGCAGCTGCTCTACATGATGCTTCTGAACGGAATACCCTACGCCAGTTCCGCCGAGAAGCAAAAACATAATCTCAGGAAATACATCGATGTGATCAATTGGTGCGTATGCACAGTTGTAGATACGGTTTGGAGAAATCTCGATTGGCTTCCCACCAAACTGAAGAGATCTCATCGAAGGTAGCACCTTCTTATCGTATACAAATTTGAAAGCTTCTTCGATCTCATCCTTAAGATGTGGATGAGTGTTTTGATGCATTTCTTTATTTCGCGTAACAAGTTCTTTCCAGTCTTCTCTACGCTGCAAGTATGGATTGTACTTTGCGTACTTCATATAGACTGTAATATCTGATAAAATCTGACTGCTAATTTCCATAAAATACGATAAGATTAAGGTTGCTAATTACTGGTTGGGTTAAATAAATAGAATATATATCTAAGGTTGAGACTGTTCTAGGGAGAAAAATTTTCGTGCGACTTCTTGGAATGGTTTATCTTCTTTATTCACAATATTGTCGATGTCCATTTCTCCTAGAAGGTTGATATGTCCATTGTTAGTATCCATCTCAAGATCGTATGTCATACCGTCCATGCCGTATCGATTTTTCATTACGTGCATGCGGCCTGTTCCCAGAACCTTGTCTTCTTTCTTTCTTGAAAGAGATAGACAGATATCAGCAACCATCATCTTATCATATGATCCTGCCGCCTTGTCGCCCTCAATCACATCATCCTTTGCACCCATACGGTTAACCTGGGAAGGTGTAAGGATTGGTATTTTTAATTCTTTGGCGAGACCTTTAGTTGCGATAAACACATCATCGATCTCGTCTTTACGTTCGGCAAACTTTCTATTTTTAGAAGGAGCACGGAGGTAATCAACATAGTCGATGATGATCATATCCGGCTTATGCTCCATGTCGATGCATTTTTGAACGTGAGATTTGATAGTTGAAATACTTGCAGATTTAGGAGGATACTCCTTCACAATCAAACTACCTTTAAGATTGTCTACCTGATATTGAACTTCATCTCGATGTTTATTCACAATATCAATACTATGTCCGGTAAAGTAGCAATCGAAGCGCTTGCCTACATAGTCTTCTCCTAACTCTAGAGTATAGTAGTTTACCTTGAACCCTAGCTTAACTGCATGGGCTGCAGCAGCAACCATGAGCCAAGACTTACCTGCGCCTGGATTACCAAACATAATAATAAGGTCTCCAGGTCCCCATCCACCTTGGGTAGCTTTATTAACCAAAGGCCATGGTGATGGTACCGTAGGTCTATAGTCTACTCTATATCGAGACTCAACATCCTTATTATATTCGTGCCCGATATTTTTATCCATACCGGCTTTCATGGCAGCTTCGATTCGGGAACGAATAGAATCATAATCGCCTGCATTAAGAAGGTCGGCACTCTCTAGAAGAGCTCGCTTTAGTTCCTGGTTTTTACAGAACGTGGTAAACTCTTCCTCTACATATTCAAGGTCGTCCTGAGAAGCTTGGTATGAGTTTCGTAACTCTTCTTTGACGGCTACTTGAAGTACTTCGTTCTCTATCTTTTGAAGTTCTACCTTGAGAACATCCATGGTGACGGTGGTATGGTACTTATCAAAGTATCCATTTACCTGCTCAATAATCCATCTATGTGAATCTGAGTCGAAGTATTCGGGTCTAAGAACGTCTCTTACGTTAAGTAGAAATCCTTTATCTGTGAGAAGCGCGCCTAGAACTTTTATTTGAAATGCTTTTCCGTACTGCGTTAGTTTCTGTAGGGTCATTTATAACTCTCTTTCTCTAAAACCTGTTAATGTTCTAAAAGTCTCTAACCAAGCTTCCGTATTCTTGGTTATTCCTTCTATTTTATCGTTGTCTAAATAATGTAGAAAGGTACCTGTTTGTAATCTTGGAGCAGGTTCTTTCAATATCTTTAATATAGTATCCAGCTCCTTATCGTCCAACGTCGTTTCCTGGATATTCATGATCTCATAGTTAGTTTTTACTTTATCCCAATCGTAGATGATCTTTGCGAAGACTTTTTTCTCATCAATCTTCTCTTCACATACTTTGTAGATATAATCTAAACTAACATTTGGCTGCTCAACTAAAAGAGGAAACTCTTTCAACAGCGTTTTTATACCTAATCCTTTTACTCCGGTAAGGTTATCAGAGTTATCTCCAAGAAGTGCTTTAGCAATAAGATAGTTTGAAGGAGGCATCTGTAGCTCTTCCTCAATATTCTCCATCGTAAATACTTTTTTCTTAACCGGAGCGTAGACTTCGATATTTTTATCGATTATCTGAAGGAAGTCTTTATCCGAAGATATGATGGTTGATTTCTTCCCGTATTTTGATGCATTGATCGCTATAACAGAAATAATATCATCAGCTTCTAATTTGTCCATCATTATCATATGGACAGGAAGACATTCTAGATAATCGATAAGGCGGTTGAGCTGTGCTGTAATCGATTCGCTTTCTTCTTTTTTCGAATCATACAGCCCCCAATTCGTAATCTTTGTATGCTCTCGCTGTGCTTTGTATTCCGGATTAATGTTTTTCCGGTTCATACTCCCGCCCAGTCCGTCAAACACGCAGATTACCTTCGTCGGGTCGAAGGTTCGTACTAGGAATCCTAGAGACCTAAGAAACCCCACAAGGCCACCGATATGGTGGCCCTGCGGAGTCATGGTCTTAAGCATAGAAAAGCTACGGATGAGTGTATTCATCGAGTCAACGATCAAGAGATGATCGTTCTCTCCTCTAGGAGGACGCTCTTCTATTTTGTTTAGGATGCTGTCGTACTTACTCGTCATTAGTCAATCCGATGTCTCTCAAATCTTCTTCCAAATCTCCTTCTTCGATGAGATCGAAATCAACTGAACCGAGTAGAGATAGCCAGGTATCCTTGTGTTCGTCTTTGTATCTATCGATAGCTCTCTTATCATCTGGGATGAAGCCGTGAGTTGTCATAACGATACGTCCTCTGGTGGTAACTCCACTGATGTGGTTCTTTTCCACCTGAATGTTCGTACGTTTTGCAAACTCTACCTGCTTTCCGTTCTTGATAGCCTTGATCTTAGACGTACCCGGGTTGGTAATGTTACCGAAGGTTATTACTAGAGTAGCATCGTACCACATCGACATACCTCCCTTATTGAGAATCTTAGGCTGTCCCATAGGAGATTCAGGCTTCATAGTCCAAACCTTGTTGATCGCAACAAGTGTATTGGTGTACTTCGAAGAAGCCTTTCTCGATAGTAGAATCTTCTGATTAAGGTTATTACCGAACTGGGTAGACATAGCACCAGCGTTCCATTCGTTATTGTTCTTGTTAGAACGAACGGATAGCTCACACGGTACCGAGCCAATACTATCCCAGAAGAAGCAAAGATCGTGAGGTAAATTACCTTTGTTCTGCTCATCGATAAGATCGGCAATGAATACTGCTACATCTTCGATCGTATTGAGAGAACCTCGATCTGCGTATAAGAAGAAACCTTGATAGTCTTCTATTTCACCATTATCGCCTCTAACTTCTTCGAACTGAAGACCCATCTCCCGGGCATGTTCCCAAGACCACTTCATCTCTGTAATGATGAAGACCGGAAGAATGCCCATCTTCTGGGCGCTTACAGCTGCTTCGATGAGTGCTGTAGTCTTTCCGGTATCACTATGCCCCCGAAGGAGTGTGATATGGCCTGTAGGAATGCCTGGAATAGATGTGATCTCTTGGAATGCTTCCGATAGAGGAATCCATCCCTGATCTTTGAACTTTACAGACGTACTGGCAAAACCTTTCTTTTTCTTGAATGTGCTGAGGTTGAAATTACCTTTTACGATACTTTCAGCCTTAGCTTCAGTTTTTGTTTTAGCCATTAATCGTTAAAGATATCGTCAAATTTCGAGACAGGATCGGTCTTAGCTCCCGAAGCGTTTTCGAGGCTAAAGCTGGTAGAAGATTTTTCTTCCCAATCAAACTGACCAGTCTTCCTAAATCGATCATCTTCAGTTTCCGGTGCCGATACCGTTGTGGCCTGAGCAGGCTCAGAGGATTCCTCCTCCGTGGTACCGTCGATGTGATGCTGAAGCTGCTTCTTGATGAAATTGTAATCGTACTGCGTAAACGATTCTTTCGGATTCGGCTGTTCTTTGAGCCAAGCCTCTACCAGGTTATTATCATCGTGAAGCGGAGTCATCTTAGGCTTGATGCGTACGGTCGTAACCGGGTAGGGATTACCTTCGGTAACTTCCACAACCATATCAAAGCCATTGACTACGTCCGTGTAGTCTCCGATGTCCTCGTCTTCGGCAAGCGAAAGAAGTGCCTTGAAGACCGTCTTGCTAAAGCCCCAAAGACGAACACCTTTATCTTCTTCACCACGTACTACAACGGGTGCGAAAGTGCGAGTCTTAGGAGTAAGCTTGCCTGCCAGAGACCAATTGTCGCGGTCATCTGTCTTACGAAGTTCTTTGACGAACTCTTCGATAGGATCCTGCTTACCAAAATTCGACAGAGCAATCATAGGGTACTTCCCTACACCGTAATGGAATTTGATCTCTGAGAATGGAAAGGTGGGATCGTAAGCTGACGGTACTACGCGAATTACGGATTTACCGAGTGGTGCTTTCCAGAAAATCGCATCGTAATCAACCTTTTCTCTTTGCTGGGAGCTCTCGTTCATAGACTCCAGCCGTGCTTTAATTGCGTTAAGATCCATAATATAACTCTTTGTTTGTAACTAGTTGATAAGGTAATATAATACCCAGGGTACTAAAGTGCAACTAAAATTCTACGATTTCGTGAAGTTTAGTATTGATCCGCTTTAGTTCGGCTCCTTTAGTTAGAAGGATACAATTTTTATAATCGTTCCAGTCTACCTTAAAGGAAGTATCTAGCTCTCCTTCATTAAGCTCCTTGATAAGTTCATTAAGGGCATTAATGGTATAGAGCGTATTCGATTCTTTTTTCCGATGAACTAGAATGGTATTGTCGAGAAAGGTAGATACATTTGCATCCTCCACGTTGTAGGTACACATGTATTCGTCTTGACTCTTGGAAAAAAGAACAAAAATCTTATTAAATACGATACTGTACTTATCCTTAATACTCTTAATAGTATTCTCTAGCTCCTCCTCAGTCGTAAAAGTACAGAAAAGTTTATTGTTCATATCGTCGAAATTAAACGACTGATCAAAGTCGTATTCGAAAGAAGTGATATTATTGGTTAGTATATCCATTATAAATAGAAGTTGTTACTCCAAACAGTAGTCTTTGCTATATTTGAACTTGACAGGATAAGAATTATTCTGTCCCAACAGGTTTTCAAGTGTTTCTAGAAGCTCTTTCCCGTCCTCTTTACTAAAATCAAACAAGATAGCATCGTAGGTATAGAGAGCTATTTTAGTTTTTTTACTTTTTAAGAAATCTAGAACATCTTTCAATATAAGAATATTTCTAGATGTCTCCAAATTCTGCATAACATAGTTCATAAGCTTCTGAGGGTTCATTCTCTCGAGCTTAGATGTGAATCTACGTTTCGAAATCGGAGCTTCTACATAACCTTTAGTTTCAAAATCAGACCAAAGATCGTCTATAAAACTTTGAATCTTTTTGAAAACGTCTAAATCTCTATATTTTGCAGGAATCTTACCATATAGAGCTTGAAAGTTAATCTGCTTTGCTGCAGAATATTCATCATCTGTAATTTCTTCTTTTTCAAAGTAAAGTCTTGCCAGCTGCTTATGTGCACTTTCTTCGGTGAGAGTGTATCCTATCTGCTCGGCCAAAAGTCTCAGATGGTATCCATCAAAGTCAAACTCTACAAAGAGATCGTTTTGAGGTAGAATAGCTTTCCGGTGCTGTTCTTTGTGCGGGATTGCGGCAAAATTTACGCTATTGAAGGCGTTTGTTGGCCTGGAGGTAACGTTGTACAAATTGTAGTACGTATACGTTACGTTATCTCTGATATTAAATTCGGGTATTTGCGGAGAAAAGAGATCTATAAAAGCTTGATATGCAATTCTAAGACCATGTTGCTCTGCTTCGAAGAAAGTCTCTGTACCAAGGTCGTTGTAAAACTGCCAGCAATCCCAAGACTCTACCTCTCGACTCTCTTTTATGATAGGAAGTAGGTAGTTAAAATTATTTTCTGCTCTCTCGTATAGTTTAGACAGAGGAATAAATTTGTTTACCTGATCAGATTCTCTATGCTTATTGTAGAAATGGTTAAAAATCTTTGGCGGGTTAGGGAGGGATAAACTTTCTCCTATACCCAAAGAATTCATAAGTTGAATATCTTTCAGACCCTTGCAAGAAAAATGGTAAAGAAAGGCTTTTTTATCGTACACATACTTATTGCCGAACGAAGAGAGTACCTTAGAGATTATTTCTGCAGGTATGCCAAGCCCTTCGGGGTGGTCTATCGGGAGGATGAAGCCTTCGGAGAAGTCCA